>OBIM01000037.1_pt1 | contig 74709 bp, 35 predicted proteins | sample 1496191 | NCBI WGS metagenome assembly OBIM01 (sample SAMN00265067, study PRJEB22529) | human gut metagenome
ATGCCAATTTTCATGTTAGTTTATGTTTTAATATATCTTATAAAGATAAGGAAAATAATCGACATTAGCAAATGATAATATGTTAATAACCAACAATATAGTAAGGAAATTACAAACGAGAATATAGTAAAAAATATAATGCGTCTGCCCTGTCTGACAATTGTTAAACTTGCGTCTGACTACTGTTGAACTTTCGTCTGACAACTGTCAGACGAAAAAGAATCAACTGTCAGACGACTAATTTTATTCGATCGGGAGATTAGTTATACGCAGTCTGAGGAATAATTAACAGGCAATAGTCAATCAGGTTTTTGCATAAACACTTGCATATATCTTGGATTTTCCCGAATATTGTATCCGAATTATCGAAAAACACAGATGACCAAAGCTAACTTTCTTGTTATTTATTGCCTGTTTATATCGGGACTTTGTTGCATGGCAAATGTAACAAAGGATATCAATATGCGTTTTAAAGACGTGAGGCAAGGACTTTCGCATCAAACGGTCAATTGTTTCTATCAGGATGAATTCGGATTTTTATGGATTGGTACTCAAGACGGACTGAACCGCTTTGACGGTCGTAAATTTGAAGTCTTCAAACCGGATAACGCGAATCCCTATTCAATCAATATAAATAATATCCGGCAGGTTTGCGGAAACAGGGAAGGATTGCTTTTTATCCGTAGTTTGCAGAGTGTGACTCTTTATGACATGCGTTTGAACCGCTTTAAGGTGCTGCGTGAAGGAGAAGTTGCAGGAATCTGCTATGCGCACGACGCGTTGTGGATAGCTACCGGAAAAGAAATCTATCGTTATCGTGACCTTGACCAGGCGCCCGAATTATTCTTTTCATTTTCTTCGGATGGCGGGGATGTATTGATGAACAGTCTAATGGTTCGTCAGAATCAGACCGTGGTGGTGGGTACTTCTTCCAAGGGTATTTATTGTATCGATCAGGCTGCTCATATCACCCGTCATATTGATGTGGGGGCTGTTAATTCAATTACGGAAGACAGAAACGGGAGCATCTGGATAGCTACCAGAAACCGGGGACTTACCCGGTTGGAGGCAAATGGGGAGCTTACTCATTACAGATATAATAAGGTGGCTGATCATACGATCAACCATGATAATGTGCGCCATGTGACACAAGCCAATGATAGTCTTCTGTATATCGGAACTTATGCCGGTTTGCAGACTTTAAATCTCTCTACCGGAGAGTTTACGGATTATGAATATGACTTGAATGTGGAGGCGGCCGATACACGTTCCATCATTTCGATGCATTACGACACTTCGGGAACTTTATGGCTGGGCACTTTCTATCAGGGAATACAATATTATAATGTAGCGAATGATGCTTATCACTTTTACCGTTCGTCTACGGCTGTTGGCGGGCATTTGAATTCCTATATCATCAGTTCCATTGCCGAAGACCGTTCCGGGCGGATCTGGTTTGCAAGTGAAGGAAGCGGATTGAACTATTATGATAAACATGCCAAACGTTTTTTCCCGCTTAAACATTTATATGCTCAAGAGCTGTCTTTTAAGATTGTGAAGTCTCTGTATTATGAGAAAGAATCGGATTATCTTTGGGTAGCTTCGCTTTATCAGGGCATCAACCGGATTAATCTGTCGACCGGACATATAGAATCTATTTCGGAAAATATCGATACTCCGGAGGGGAAAACGGTTGACAGGGCCTATAATCTGGTAAAAATGATAGAGTTTTCCGGTCACGATTCCTTATTGATAGCCGCCAAGGGTGGGCTGCTTGTATTGGATAAAAAACATCTCCGGTTGCATTATTTCGAACATCCTTCTTTAGCTTCCAGACATTTGTCGCAGGTTTGGGATATGACGTTTGATAAAGAAGGGGATTTGTGGCTGACCACTTCTTTTGATCTGATACGGGTCAATTTGAAAGCAGGCATTTCCCATAGTTATCCTTTCTCTCAAATAGCGCAGAGCACGGCGCAGCACCACATTAATCACATTTTATGTGATAGAAAAGGACGTATATGGTTAGGATCGACGGGATCGGGAATTTATCTGTTCGATAAGAAGAAAGATGCCTTTGCAGGATACGGAGCGAAGCAGGGACTGGAGAATGGATTTATCACCGGATTGGTAGAGAGTCCGCTGGACGGTTCCATCTATGTGGCAACGAATGGCGGTTTCTCTAAATTCAATCTAGCCACTACCACATTCGAGAACTATAACAGGCAGAGTGATTTTCCCTTGAATAACGTGAATGACGGAGGGCTGTACATTGCGTCCGACCACGATATTTATGTCTGTGGACTGGCAGGTATCGTTTCCATAGCCCAGGAGAAACTGAACAAGCAGTCTGTGGAGTATAATGTGTTCGTAAAACGCGTGCTTGTGGATAATACGGAAATTCAACCCCTTGATTCGTTGGGACTTATCAAGGAAACGGTATTGTATGAACATCAATTAGTATTGCCGCCCAGGTATTCTTCCGTCACTTTTGAGATAGCGAGTAATACCCTGAATAATATTTCCAACATCGGTCTGGAATATAAACTTGAAGGATTTGATAACGAATATATGAAGGCGGGAGATAATACGATGGTTACTTATACCAATCTTCATCCGGGGCGTTATACTTTTCATGTTCGTGGCGACCAGTTGCGCATTCACGATCAGGAAGCACCTTCTGCCAGTTTTGAGCTGATAGTGGAGGCTCCCGTTTATCAACGGGCATGGTTTATTTTGCTGATGATATTGGCAGGTATCCTTATTGCAGGCTATATTATCCGTATGTTCTGGATACGGAAAACCTTGCAACATTCTCTATTGGCCGAGAAACGGGAAAAAGAGTATATCGAAAATGTGAACCAGTCCAAACTACGTTTCTTTACCAATGTATCGCATGAGTTCCGTACTCCGTTAACGCTTATATCCAGTCAGCTTGAGATGCTCCTGATGCATAAAGACATGATCCCCGAGGTGTATAATAAGATTTTGGAGATTTATAAGAACTCCCGCCGGATGAATAATCTGGTGGATGAGGTGATTGATATCCGTAAGCAGGATCAGGGATATCTGAAATTGAAAATTTCCAAAGAGAATATTGTTGCGGTGATAGAGGAGATTTGTTGTTCTTTCTATAGCTATGCGCAGCTGAATAAGATCGATCTCCGTTTTTCTTCCACTTTGAAAGAAGCGGATTTGTATATTGACAAGACGCAGATAGAGAAAGTGTTCTATAATCTATTGTCCAACGCTTTTAAATATACGAAGCCCGGTGACTGGATTTCTGTAGAATTGGCAGCGGAAGGAGAGAATGACATTGTGATTTCAGTCAACAATTTGGGTGTCGGTATTGAAAAGTCCAAGATCAAACATGTATTTGAACGGTTTTGGCAGGATGATTCGGCAACAACTACACGGACTGTCAAAGGATCGGGTATCGGGCTGGCAATGGCAAAAGGTATTGTGGAATTGCATCAGGGAACTATCGGAGTGGAAAGTGAGCCGAATGGAATAACGTCTTTTATCGTTACTCTTCACCGGGATGCAAATGTGAATGTGGAAGCATCTTCCTCTGCAGATGAACGCGTTGCCGAACATTATGTAATAGAGCCTCAAGAAATCTCGGAAATGGTGAAGCCGGATAAAACGGTGAAAATACTGATTGTGGAGGATAATCCGGAGATGCGTAAGGTGTTGGCACAGATTTTTGAACAGATATATGATGTATATACGGCTGCCGACGGGCAGGAAGGATTGGAGCAGGCCTCTTCACTACAACCACAGATGATTGTGAGTGATATTATGATGCCAGTCATGTCCGGCCTGGAGATGTGCGAGAAGTTGAAAAGCAATTTGCAGACCAGTCATATTCCTGTGGTATTGCTGACTGCCCGCAACCGGGAAGAGCATACCTTAGAGGGCTTGCAGACGGGAGCGGATGATTATATCTCCAAACCTTTCAATATCAAGATATTGGTGGCCCGTTGCAACAATATCATCCAGACTCGTAAACTGCTCCAGCAGCGGTTTGCCCGGAATGATGAACCTAAAGTGGAAGATCTTCCATTTAATCCGATCGATAAAAAGATGCTGATGGATGCTACGGCGATTGTGGAATCTTATATTGATAACGCAGACTTTGACGTAGCCACTTTTGCACGGGAGATGTGCATGAGCAGAACGTTGCTTTTCACTAAACTGAAAGCATTGACCGGACAGACCCCGAATGACTTTATTTTATCTTTGAGACTGAAAAAGGCAACAGAAAAATTAATCAATGATCCCAATGCCCTGATTGCTGATATAGCATTTGATTACGGCTTTTCTAATCCAAGTTATTTTATCCGGTGCTTTAAGAATGCTTATGATATTACTCCGGCTGCTTATCGAAGAAAACACGCAAATTGTTAATATATAGCGTTTTATGTGTTTCTCTCTTAGCGAGAATTGTACTATTTGAACTTTTATACGGACGATTCTATTATTCGAAATCACTAATTATTTGGATTTTTGCGCTGTAATCATTCAAATTATTACATAGTATGAAAAACATCGTAATTAAATGGGCTGTGTTCCTGACAGCCTTTCTTATCTCTTTAGAGGTTAGTGCTCAAAACGTCAGAGTTTCTGGAGTTGTGACAGACGCACTTGGACCAATCCCCGGAGCTAATATTATGGAGGAGGGGACTACTAACGGTACAGTGACGGATGTAAATGGAAAATATTCAATCAGTGTATCTGCAAAATCTACCCTTGTTTTCTCTTGTATAGGATATAAGGAACAGAAGATACGTGTCGGTACGAAAACGGTATTGAATGTGGATATGGTAGAAGAGTCGAAAATGCTCGATGAATTGGTCGTTGTCGGTTATGGAGTTCAGCGTAAGAGTGATGTGGCAACTTCGGTAGCCTCGGTCAAAGCGGATGAAATGAAGACATTTCCCGCCGGCAATGTGGCTGATATGTTGCGTGGACGTGCCGCAGGTGTGAATGTAACGAGCAGTTCGGGACGTCCGGGATCGACTCCTTCGATCACCATTCGCGGTTCCCGTTCTATCAGTGCGGACAATGCTCCTTTATATATCATAGATGGTTCTCCTTCCAGTGCAACGGAGTTTAGCACGTTGAGTGCGGACGATATTGAGTCGGTTGAAATTCTGAAGGATGCTGCGTCGCAGGCTATTTATGGAGCACGTGCCAGTGACGGTGTGGTACTGGTTACTACCAAACGCGGTAAAGCCGGAAAGGTGGAAGTCAGTTATAATGGTTATCTGGGTATCCAGTCCCTATGGAGAAATTTTGATTTTTATTCTCCCGAAGAATATATGCAGCTTCGTCGTGAAGCGAAGGCACATGATAAGGGAATTATTGATGCACGTGAGATTTCGATAGCCGAGGCATTGGAAGATGAGGTTATGCAGCGGGTATGGGCCAGCGGAAAGTTTATCGACTGGGAAAAAGAAATGTTCAGAAATGCAATTTACCATAATCATGATGTCAGTGTACGTGGAGGAACAGAGAAAATCAAAGTATCGGCAGGTGCCAACTATTTTGACCAACAGGGAATGGTGGTTACCGGATCGGGATACCAGAAGTTTTCTTTAAGGTTGAATCTGGACTTTGAAATATCAAAGTGGATTAGTTTTGGCATCAATTCTTCTTATGTGATGACTAAACAAGATCGTGAGGATGGTAACTTTAATGATTTTATTACCAGTTCCCCATTGGCGGAAATATATGACGCGGATGGCAAGTATACAAAGTATATCAACTCGGAAGGAAATTATAATCCTTTGTACCGTGCCCAGCATTACGGACGTGAAGTCTCCCGCGATAATTACCGCCTGAACTTTTTTATGGATGTGAAGCCTTTCAAGGGATTCAATTATCGTCTGAATACTTCCGTTTATAATCAGACATCTGAAGACGGCTCCTATAAAGATTCCCAATATCCGGGAGGCGGAGGAACAGCTGTGCTCGACGAATCACGCACGCAGAACTGGCTGGTTGAGAATATTGTGACTTATAAAGTGCCTATCCGCAATAAGAAACATCAGTTGACGTTGACCGGTGTGCAGTCTGTCGACCATAATGGCTCGAAGTCTATCGGCTATTCAGTAGAGAATCTTCCGGTAGATAAAGACTGGAATTTCATTTCTCAAGGTGAGTTTACAGGCAAGCCCCGTCGTCAGTTTAATGAAAATAATCTGGTGTCGTTCATGGCTCGTGCACAGTATTCGCTTTTAGACCGTTATCTGTTGAATGTGGCTGTTCGTCGCGACGGTTCCAGCCGTTTCGGAAAAGAAAATAAATGGGGTACATTCCCGTCGGCTGCTTTTGCCTGGCGTGTAAATCAGGAGAATTTCCTAAAAGATGTGTCGTGGATTGATAACCTCAAACTGCGTGTCAGTTATGGTATTGTTGGTAATCAGAACGGTATCGGCAATTATACGACTTTGGGACTCGCAGATAATAAAGGATATGAGTTTGGAGATACTTTCCAGATGGGATATTTGCCGGGTAAGGAGCTTTCTAACCCGAACTTGAAATGGGAACAGTCTGCAACGGCTAATTTAGGTGTTGATTTTAGTTTCTTTAATGGTCGTCTGAATGGTACGGTGGAATATTACAATACGCATACGAAAGATCTATTGGTGGAACGCTCTTTGAATGCATCACTTGGATATACCACTATGCTGGATAATCTGGGAAAGACGAAATCCAGTGGTATCGATCTTTCTTTAAATGGTGATGTGATACGTACGAAAGAGTTTACCTGGTCGCTTGGAACCAATTTCAGTATGTATAAGAATGAAATTGTCCGTATTGACGATACGCTCGATGAAAATGGTAAACCCGCCAGTCAGGTAGCACAGGGGTGGATTATCGGAGAACCGATCAATGTATATTATGATTATCTGGTAGACGGAATTTTTCAGTATGATGATTTTGATATCACTCGTGACGGTACGGGGAATCTGGTATATACGCTGAAAAACACCTATGACAGTAACAATGACGGTGTAGCCGACAGCCCGATTGATTACGGCGGCGCTATTGAACCGGGTATGGTTAAAGTGCGTGATAACAATGGAGATGGAAAGATCACGGCAGATGACAGAGTGCCTATCCGGAAAGATCCGAAATTTACCGTCTCTCTTTCTTCCACATGGAACTGGAAAGGATTTGACTTGTTCATGGATTGGTATGGAGTTTCCGGCAGAAAGATAAAGAATAGTTATTTGTATGACTATAATTCCGGAGGTTCTTTGCGCGGAAAACTGAATGGAGTGAAGGTGGATTACTGGACTCCGTTCAATCCGTCGAACAAATTCCCGCGTCCTTCTTATAGTGCAGACCCTTCTTATTTGAGTGCCATCGCTATTCAGGATGCATCTTATATCCGTTTACGCACCTTACAATTGGGATATACTTTCCCGGCCAGACTATTGAAGAATACTCCGATTCATAAATTGCGTCTGTATGCAACTGCTACTAATTTGCTGACATTTACGGAGTTTAAGTCTTATAGTCCCGAACTGACTCCCGGGTCTTACCCGGAGTCCAAACAATATGTATTTGGTGTCAATGTTTCATTCTAAAATAAAGAATCCTTATGAAAAAGTTAATATATACAGCCTTTGTCATCTGCGGAATGTTGACCGCTTCCTGCTCGGATTTATTAAATCTGGAATCAAAGACAGACGTGACGAACAATTATCTGTTCACTACTCCCGAAGGGTTGAATACAGCTGTCACAGGTCTGTACTCCCTGGCACGTGAATTGCCGGGTGGAGCGGATAATAATGAATCCAATCTGTACATCGTTACTATGTGTGACTTTAATACGGATATTGCGATACTTAGAGCAGGTGTTTCTACTTCAATCGGACGTTTGAATACGAGCTTTACTCCAAGTACTGGGGATGTCAATAAGTTCTGGAAACATCACTATGGTATTATTGGAAAAGCAAATGAAATTATTGTAGCCGCAGAAGCCTTGGGGCTGGACGACAGCGATGTGCTCCATGCATGGAGTGAAGCGAAATTCTTCAGAGGACGGAGCTATTTTGAACTCTGGAAACGCTTTGACCGTCTTTATCTGAATATCACCCCGACCACTGTCGACAATCTGAAACGGGAATACAAACCGGCTTCTCACGCAGAACTGATGACACTGATTACAACTGACTTGGACGATGCCATGAAAGGATTGGACTGGTCGCTTCCTCAAAATAATGGAAATGTATTGTATGGACGGGTAACAAAAGCTACTGCCAAACATGTCCGTGCACAGGTTGCCATGTGGGAGTCGGATTGGGATACAGCCATTGAGGAATGTGAGGATATCTTTAAGCAGGAAGGCATCTACTCGATGGAAAAGAAAGCCGAGAATGTATTTAATGGGGCAGATTTGAAATCTCCGGAAGTGTTATGGAGTTTCCAATATTCACAAAACTTGGGTGGAGGTGGTTCCGGAACTCCGGTTGCCGGACATCGTATCTCTATTCAAACCACTACCCGGATCAATAAAATTTCGGGTTGTATCAATACAGCCGATCAGGGTGGATATGGTTGGGGACGTATTTATCCGAATACCTATCTGTTGAGTCTGTACGATCAGGCAAAAGATACGCGATATAATGAGTTGTTTGTTCACCGCTTTAAATACAATGACCCGACTTCTCCTAAATATGGAGAATTGATTCCTCTAACACAGAGTTCCAGCTATTGTGAAACACTGCATTTTATGTCGAAAAAATACTTTGACCAATGGACGACGGCTGATAATCCGGACCGGACAACGGGTTTCAAGGATCTGATTGTCTATCGACTGGCAGAAACTTACTTAATGGCGGCAGAGGCATATATGCGTCGTGACGGAGGTATGAGTACAGATGCTTTGCGCTGTTACAATAAAACATGGGAACGTGCGGGAAATGATAAATTTGCAGGTCCTCTGACACAGGATATACTTTTGGATGAATATGCCCGTGAGTTGAATTTTGAAGGCGTTCGCTGGCCTTTGTTGAAACGTTTGGGACTCTTGGGCGAAAGAGTGAAAGCGCATTATGGCGAGACGAAGGCTGAAAACCCTTATCTGGATAAAGACTATGCGGAATGCCGTACCAGTTTTGTGGTTGGAAAGCACGAATGTTGGCCTATTCCACAGGAACAGATTGACTTGATGGGGAAAGAGAATTTCCCACAGAATGAGAACTGGTATTAAGCGATTGATTATCTGTAAAACATGAATGAATATGAAAAAAATAATATACTTCTTATTGATTTTAAATCTGGGATTGCTTTCCTGTGTCGATGATGCATCGGTACGCGTGATGCCTGAATTTAATTGTAAAGATACAAAAGTAAATTTGGCGAAAGCGGCGGGTTCTTCTGTTACGTCGCTGTTATATACCAATGTCGGTCAGGTTGTTGCACAGTATGAAGCGGAGTGGCTTTCTGTAGATGTAAGTTCTAAAAGTGTTGTCTACACGGCCTTGGCACAAAATGACGGTGAAGATGCAAGAACGACTGTTGTGAAACTGACTTGCGGCTCATATACAGTGGAGGTGACGGTTACCCAGGATTCTAAAGAACCGGATCTTTCTTTGAAGATAGGACAAAGTGTGGATGAGGGTATCGGTATGATTTTCTGGGTAGATCCTTCGGATAATATGGTAGGAAAAGCGGTTTCAGTGAAGCGTCAGGGAGGGAATCCTTTCGAGGCTTCTGTGATGTCTCATAATGCACTTTCCACCGTCAACGGATATGCTAATTCTGCCTTGTTCACTTCTCCGTCGGCAAATGATGCGGTAGCATATTGCCAGTCGTTGGGTGACGGATGGTATCTGCCTGCCCGTGATGAATTATGGGAATTGTTTGATGCCTATAATGGTGTTGGACATGCTGATCCGGATTTTATTTCAGCCGTACCTGATAAACTGACGGAAGTAGAGAAGGCGGCACGTGCTGCATTTGATAAGATGTTGACTGATTTACAAGGTGATGTGATGAACGAAGCTGCCGGTTCGGGCAATGGCGAAAGCTATTGGTCGAGTACGGAAAACGCAGCGGGTAATCAGGCTTATTGGGTACGTTTCGGTAAATCGGGAGCTGATGCAGGAAATAAGACTGCTACTAACCGTTTTGTAAGATGTATGCGTACAATCGGTGATTATACTTATCCTGAAGAACCGGCAACATTGACGGTTAATCCGAATCCTGTGACATTGGAAGGAGCTAATGAAGCGGAAGCAAATGTGACATTGACATCCAATAAAACGGTATTTAGTGTGGTTTTGGCAAATGATTCCTGGCTTTCGTATATTATTTCGGGCACAACAGTTACGTTCAAGGCAAAATCTAAAAATACCACTGGCGATGTTCGTACGACTATTGCTACGGTTACAGCCGGTACTGGCACAGCCGCTAAGTCGGTGGAGGTAACGGTGAATCAGAATGTTGCGGCTGAAGGAGGCGCTTCTCTTGAGTTAAGTACAAATACCGTGACTATTACTCCTGATGCTGTGACGAAATCAGAAGGAATAACGATGATTTCTGATGAAACAGAATTTACAGTAAATATAACTGATGAGTCTTGGGTGAAAGCGTATGTTGATGTAACAAGTAAAACTCTTTATTTCTGGACATTATCTCCTAATTTGAATAGTTCTAACCGGATAACGACTGCTACGGTAATAGCCGGAAGCGGAGCGAATGCACCTAAGCAAGAAGTTACTATTACACAAAGAGGGCTCTTAAGTTCCGAGTTTGCGGTGGGACAGGTGATTGCGGATAATGGTTCGTTAAAAGGAGGCATTGTGTTCTGGGTAGATGGCACTAATCGTGGTAAGGCTAAGATTATGTCATTGGACAGAGAGAATCTGGCATGGTCTACGGCAAGCTCTCCGGCTTCTACCGGTTTAACTTTATCCAATGACAATGGCCTGGCAAATACTACTGCGTTGGCAGCATTGCCGAATGCAGCAGAAATGCCCGCTCTTAAATATTGTATGGATAAAGGTTCCGGATGGTATTGGCCTACGAGAACGGATTTGGAACAGATGTTTGAAACTTATAATGGGACTGCAGTGGCAGATGCAACGGAGAATAACCCGGATGCGATTACTGATTTTGAGAAAGCAAACCGTACAGCTTGGGATCAAGTGATTACTGGTGCAGGAGGAACTATCATGAATACGGCAGCAGCATCTGCTACCGGAGATTCTTATTGGACTAGTCGTGAAACGTCGAGCGGTACAAGCGCATTTTATGTACGTTTTGGAAAACCGCTTGCCTGGGATAAATCGAATGCTAAAAAAGACGGTAAAAGATTTGTTCGTGCAGTCCGTTCAATTTCGAAATAATGGTATTAGGTATGTATAAGGTATATCAAAAAACAATTTTAGCCTGTTTGTTACTGGTTATGACCGGCACGGTTTATAGTCAGCGTGTGACGCAAACGATTAATGACGGTTGGAAGTTCTCCCTCTTTGAGGGAGATGCGTCCGCTGCTGACTTTGATATTTCCGGTTGGACTGATGTTTCCATTCCTCATACGTGGAATGCAAAAGATGCAGAGGATGAAATTCCCGGTTATTTCCGGGGAAAAGGCTGGTACAGGAAACTGGTGACAGTGGAGGAACTGATCCCCGAACAAAGAGTCTATCTTAGTTTTGAGGGAGCCAATCAGGAAACGAATGTGTTTGTGAATGGAACGTTTGTTGGAAATCATAAAGGTGGTTATTCCGCTTTTACGTTTGACGTGACTGATTATGTTCATGCCGGACGCAATCTGATAGCTGTGAGCGTTGACAACTCGCATCATCCGGATATTGCTCCTCTTTCAGCGGACTTTACTTTCTTCGGGGGAATCTATCGGGATGTTTATCTGGTGTATACTTCTCCTGTGCAACTGTCTACTACTCATTACGCTTCTAGTGGTGTGTATCTCAAAGCATCGAAGATTACGGATTTGCAAGCAAATATTTCAGTGAAGACATTCTTGTCCAATGCTTTGAAGAGTAATCAATCATTGATTCTTGAAACGGAGATTTTGGATGCAGATGGTAACAGAGTAGCGCTTTCACAAAAGAAAGTAAATGTGAAGGCAGAAGAAAAGAATGTAGCTTTTGAATCGCTCATGACTATTACGCAGCCTAAACGTTGGGATGTAGACTCTCCTTATATATATAAGGTGTATAGCCGTCTGAAGAATAAAAAAGAGGAGGTGCTCGATTGTGTTGTCAATCCGCTGGGAATTCGTGAATATCGTTTTGATGCGGAGAAAGGTTTTTTCTTGAATGGGAAATATCGGAAATTGATTGGTACCAGTCGGCATCAGGATTACAAAGGAATGGGAAATGCTTTGCGGGATGAAATGCATATCCGGGATGTACAGTTGAGTAAGGATATGGGAAGTAATTTCCTGCGAGTGGCTCATTATCCGCAAGATCCGGTTGTGATGCAGATGTGTGATAAGTTAGGACTATTGACTTCGGTTGAAATTCCAGTAGTGAATGCCATCACTCAAAGTAAGGCATTTATGGATAATTGCGTGGAACAGGTGACAGAGATGGTTTGTCAGAACTATAATTATCCATCTGTTATTATTTGGGCTTATATGAATGAAGTGCTTTTGCGTCCTCCTTTTAATCCGGAAAATAGGACGGAACGGGCGGACTACATGACATTCCTTCATCAAATAGCTTCGGCGGTTGAGGCGCAGATCAGAAGTCTGGATTCGGAACGCTATACCATGTTGCCTTGTCATTCTACTTCTCAAATCTATCAGGAAGCAGGAATTGCAGAATTACCGATGCTATTGGGTTTTAATCTTTATAATGGATGGTATGGTGGTAGCTTGAGTGGATTTGAAGAGAAACTGGAAGAACTTCACAGGGAGTTTCCTCACAAACCGTTGCTCATTACCGAATATGGGGCGGATGTGGATACTCGTATTCACTCTTTTTCGCCGATGCGGTTTGACTTTAGTTGTGAATTTGGTTCCATCTACCACGAACATTACTTGCCTGAAATTCTAAAGAGGGATTATATCGTGGGAGCTATGGTTTGGAACTTGAATGATTTTTATTCCGAAGCCAGAAGAAACGCTATGCCTCATGTGAACAATAAAGGGTTGGTAAGTATGGATAGAGAACGTAAAGATGGATATTATCTTTATCAGGCTTATCTGAAAGAGGCACCTGTCCTGCACATTGCTTCTAAATCGTGGAAGAACAGGGCAGGAGCCAGTCGGGATGGAAAGAGCTGTACGCAACCTTTGAAGGTGTATACCAATGCAGATAAGGTGGAAGTCTTTTTAAATGGAAAGAGTTTGGGAGTATATCCGGTATCGGATAAGGTCGTTTCTGTGGATATTCCTTTTGTCAACGGAGAAAATGTGGTAGATGCTGTAATTGAAAAAGAGGGACGCGAATATCGTGACCAGTATGTTTGCAATTTCCAATGTGTCAATGTGAAGAACGGCTTTACGGAAGTCAATGTATTACTGGGTGCTCAACGTTATTTCGAGGATCGGACAGCAGAACTGTGTTGGATACCGGAACAGGCTTATGAAAAAGGCTCATGGGGATATATTGGCGGAGAAGTGGCTCCGAACAAGACTCGTTACGGTTCTTTGCCTGCCAGCGACACTGATATACTGGGAACGGATCAGGATCCTATCTTTCAGACGCAACGGGTAGGTATTGAGGCCTTTAAAGCGGATGTGCCGGATGGTGTCTATGCTGTATATTTGTATTGGACGGAACTTACTTCTGAAAATAAGAGAGAGGCTTTGGTGTATAATTTAGGAAATGATGTGGTGAAAGAGGAGTATGCAAACCGGGTATTTTCTGTGGATATAAATGGGGTATCTGTTGCCGGGCAAATGAATATTGCAGAAGAATACGGTTCCGAACGTGCGGTCATTAAAAAGTATATTGTTCCGGTTTCACAGGGAAAAGGGCTTGTCGTTCGTTTTGGAGCGGTAGAGTCTGTGCCTATTTTAAATGCAATACGAATCGTAAAAGAATATTAGAAGATGAAAAATAGTATAGTTATATTGTTTTTACTGCTGTTATCCCAGTTGGGTTATGGGCAGGGACGTACATTTAAGGTCACTGCCCGTCCGTGGGTGAAAGGACAGAAAGATCTTCCATGGAAGGAGTATGATACCCGTACCATTGCTCAATTGGATGGTTTTAAAGCTACTGATAAAGTGCATGTAAATGAGTATGGAAGTGATTGGGATGCTCCGAAACACCGGGCTACTGGATTTTTTAGAGTAGAACGTATTGGAAATCGTTGGTGGATGATTGATCCCGACGGATATCGGCATTTGCAGAAAGTGGTGGTTGGAGTACGTTTGGGGACTTCCGAACGCAATAAACAAGCGATGCTGGACAAATTTGGTACGGAAGAAAAATGGATCGAAAGAACAGCACAGATGATTCATTCACTGGGCTTTTCCGGTACGGGCTCTTGGAGTAACGAAGAGGCGATTGCTTCTTACAATGCATCCCACAAGGAGGTCTTGACCCGCTCAATCATTCTCAACTTGATGAGCGGATATGGTAAGAAACGGGGAGGAACTTATCAGTTGCCTGGTAACACGGGATATCCTAATCAGTGTATTTTCGTTTTTGACCCGGAATTCGAGACTTATTGCGATGAGATGGCACAAAAACTGGTTGCGAATAAAATGGATAAAAACATCATTGGTTATTTTTCGGATAATGAACTTCCGTTCGGACCCAAGAATCTGGAAGGTTATCTGACTTTACAGAACCCTGGTGATCCGGGAAGAGTGTATGCGGAATCCTGGTTGAAAAAGCAGGGAATTACTTCGCAACAAATAACCGATGAGCACCGGGAGGAGTTTGCAGGGGTGGTAGCTGAACGATATTATAAAGTGGTATCGGAAGCGATTCGGAAGTATGATCCCAATCATCTCTATCTGGGTAGTCGTTTACATGGAAAACCGAAGTTTATCCGCCAGATTGTGGAAGCGGCAGGCAGGTATTGTGATGTCGTTGCAATTAACTACTATGGAGCGTGGACGCCGAGTGAGAAGACCATGAAACATTGGGGAGAATGGGCTCAAAAACCTTTCATCATTACGGAATTTTATACGAAAGGAATGGATTCCGGACTGGCGAATACGACAGGAGCAGGTTTTACCGTTCAAACTCAACAGGAACGTGGATATGCCTATCAGCATTTTGTTTTAGGATTATTGGAAAGTGGAAATTGTGTCGGATGGCACTGGTTCCGTTATCAGGATAATGACCCGACGGCAAAAGGAGCAGATCCTTCGAATCTGGACTCTAACAAGGGACTGATAGATAATGAATACAATCTTTATAAACCGTTGGCCGATGCTATGAAAGAATTGAATATCAATGCCTATCGTTTAGCCGACTGGTTCGATCAACAATCAAATAACAATCAATAAAATACATACCATGAAAAAAATATTTATACTGGGAGCTTTACTGTTTATAACTTCTATTCCTATGGTTTCTTGTACGGATGATGATGATAAGGACCCTAATTTTATGCCTCCTGATATAGTGATGGGTGGGGAAGATGTGGAGTCGGAATACCCGGAAGATTTACCCGTTCCTGGAGCCTCTGTGGTATATGCTCCGTCATTAAATGCCAATATGTATCGCCCTATCAGTGTCAAGTATTCCAGTGCTTATCCTCCCATATCCAGTTGGACAACGGGGAATACACGTATTATTGCTTATATGGATGGATATAAACCGGCTATTAAGACATTGAAAGCGTATCAGGAGTCGGTGAATAAATATGGAAGTTCGACAACGCTTCCGAAACAAGCAGCTACGGGCAGGTTTTATACGAAGAAGATAGATGGACGTTGGTGGTTGGTTGATCCGGAAGGCTGCCTGCATCTTGAACGTAGTGCAACTTCTTTGCGCAAAGGAACTTCCAGTCGTAATAAAACAGCCTGGAATAATAGGTTTGGAACTGATGAGAAGTGGCTGTCCACTACTCAACGTGAATTGAGTGAGATCGGTTTTCATGGTACAGGTGCATTCTGTACGGGAACGTACTCGTTGATTCAGACTCATAATGCTTCCAATCCAAGCAGTCCGTTGACTTTGGCACCTTCATTTGCTTTTCTAAGCCAGTTTAAGAGTGCGAAGTCTTATAATTATCCCGGAGGAAGCGATGATAATGCTGCAGGTCTTGTGTTTTATAATGGATGGGCCGAATGGTGTGATTCATATTTGGCAGGTAGTGCTTTCGCAGATTATTTGCGTGATCCTAATGTCTTGGGGTTCTTTTCGGATAATGAGATAAACTTCTCTTCAAACAGTTCCCGGATTTTGGATCGTTTCCTGGCTATCAACAGTTCGAATGATCCGGCTTATGTTGCGGCAAAAGGCTTTATGGATTCCAAGGGCGTGCAAAGTGTGACGGATGCCTTGAATAATGAGTTTGCAGGTATCGTAGCAGAGAAATATTATAAAGCAGTGAAAGAGGCAGTGATGAAAGTAGATGATAAGCTGCTTTATCTGGGGACTCGATTGCATGGAACTCCTAAATATATGGAGGGAGTGATGAGAGCTGCTGGAAAATATTGTGATGTCATTTCTATCAACTATTATAGCCGTTGGAGTCCCGAACTGACAACAGCGATTGCAGACTGGGCAAGTTGGGCGGATAAGCCGTTTCTTGTAAGTGAGTTTTATACGAAAGGGGTGGAGGATTCCGATCTGAATAACCAGTCGGGAGCCGGGTATTCTGTTCCTACACAAAATGAGAGGGCTTATGCTTATCAGCATTTTACATTAGGATTGCTTGAGGCTAAGAATTGTATCGGATGGCATTGGTTTAAATATCAGGATGATGATGGTACGGATAATTCGTCGAAACCTGCCAATAAGGGTCTTTATGATAATTCTTATCAACTCTTTCCCTATTTATCTTTCTTTGCCCGCGAATTGAATTTTAATGCGTATGATTTGATTCAGTATTTTGATAAATAGGTGTTTGTTTCTATATAATATTTGAGAGGAAAAACAAGGTGCGAATTTAGCAGGATTAGTTTTTATTAAAGCTATCCTGCTAAATTCGCACTTTGTTTTTTACATGAATAATCAAAAGGGGGCACTTCAAATTTTAGCACTTCATTGGATGAATTGTTTTGTGTGACTGGACGATTGGGAGAGTATGATCAAAGGGATAGAAAGTTCATATTCCAATATATTGTTAATCGACTACTTCTATTTTTATTCTTTTATCTTTGACGATTACGTAATAGTCTCCTGACTCAACAAAACGACTGCCATTGTCATTTATATAACTGAAATCTCTTTTCGGTTCTATTTCGAAGCTGAACAAAGCTGTCTCTCCTTTTTTAAGGAAACGTTTCTCGAATTTCTTGAGCTCCTTTATCGGACGGGAGATGGAACAATAAGGGTCTGATATAAACCAATGTACGGTTTCATATCCGTCCATATCACCGGTATTAGTTACCGGAATTTCCACTGTCAGTTTGTCATTCTTGGTTATACGCATAGTGGAGGCTGACAAATTTCCATAAGAATAAGTTGTGTAACTCAGTCCATGAGTAAACTCATACAGTGGTAAAGTCGATATATCCTGATATTGTCCTTGTTCCGGACGTGCACTTTGTCGGGCATTGTAGTATATGGGGATTTGTCCGGAAGTCAATGGGAAAGTAATGCATAATTTTCCGGAAGGGTTGATGCGGCCCGAAAGAATTCCAGCCAACGGAGTACCTCCCGCAATGCCGGGTTGCCATAACTCCACGATAGCCTTACACAGTGGTTCAAGACGGCAAAGTTCTAAAGGGCGACCGTTGGAAAGAACCAATATAATTGGTTTGCCGCATTTTTGTAGTTCGGTGGTAAGTTGTTCCTGAATATGCGGTAACGCTATTGTTGAACGTGAGGCATTTTCGCCGCTCCATTCTCTCTTTTCACCTAAACAAAGTAGGACTACATCTGCCTGCGAAGCTGTCGAACAAGCAGAAGCGAAGCCGGATGTGTCTTCTCCGTCAAAATCACAACCTGCTGCATAAAGCAATTGAGAACCAAATTCTTTTTCCAGTCCTTCATAGATGCTTTCAACGTCTCCAGCACGGCCATGTCCCTTCCAAGAGCCTAGCATATTCTCTTTGTCTTTAGCCATAGGACCTATAACAGCTATCTTTTGATTTTTATTTAATGGTAATAGATTATTCTCGTTTTTCAGCAGTACGATAGATTCTTCTGCCATGCGGGCTGCTATCCGTTTGTCTTCTGTACGAAGAATTCTTTCACTTTCTTTATAGGAAGGAGTATAAGGATTTTCAAAAAGGCCTAATTGGAATTTGAGGCGTAAAATACGGGCTACGGACGCATCTATTTGTTGGAGGGTTATTTTGCCTTCTTTCACCAAATCAGACATGTGTTCCTGATAGCATCCGTCCTTCATATCTATGTCCAATCCTGCTAAAAATGCTTTTGAAGCGGCTTCTTTGCGGTTTGCCGCTACGCCTTGTGGAATCAGTTGCTCTACGGCATTCCAGTCACTAACGACAAAACCCTCAAAATTCCAGCGTTTTTTAAGCACTTCGGTCAACGTATAGTGATTGGCTGTAGCTGGCACTCCGTTAATATCATTGAATGCACTCATCACGGTAGCAGCTCCGGCTTTGATACACATTTCGTAAGGTGGCAGGTAGGTGTCCCACAATGACTGGCGGGAGATATTAGTGGCTGTATAATCACGTCCGCCTTCGGACATTCCATAGCCAACAAAATGCTTTAGGCAAGCTGCTACATTAGAAGTATTGTTCAGCGACTTTCCTTGATAGCCATGCACAGCGGCAACTCCCATTACCGCATTCGTATAAGGATCTTCTCCATATCCTTCGGCTACGCGTCCCCAGCGTCCGTCACGTGCAACATCAATCATCGGAGAAAAAGTCCAGTCTGTACCGGACATACGGGCTTCACGGGCTGACATGGCGCAAGACTGTGAAATGAGTTCTGTGTTCCAACTGCATCCTTGAGCCAAAGGTATGGGATAGATGGTACGAAAACCATGTATTACGTCGAAACCGAAAAGGATAGGTATTCCAAGACGGGTTTCATTTACAGCCCGACGTTGTAGTTCGTTGCGCAGTTTGGCGTTGTCGCTAAAATAAATATAGGAACCTACGTCGTTGGGATATTCATCCTCCTGCTTTCCGATGTTGTTCACATTATCGTTTAAACCAGTGATATATTGGCTTAGTTGCAAAATTTTCTCTTCCAGTGTCATGCGTGACAATAAGTCGGAAATACGGGCATCTATCGGAGCGTCTGCACGTTTGTAGGTCGGGGTGATTGGGTTGACCTTCGTCTTATGGGGCATTTTTGACTGTTTGGCAGATATTTCTGCAGATTGTGCTTGTCCTGCCATTGCAAAAAGCAGCAAAAGGCTGAATACTAAAGTCTTTTTTATGAATACCTTTTTCATATATTAATCAGTTTTTATAATATCATTACTAATATGCCGTCAGGGCGCATCGTTATTTTATTACCGGTTACGGAACAATTAGGACTGGCGTATATAGGAACTAACTTGTCAGTTCCGGTCAGATTGTTCAGCATGATGGTTTCTTTCTCTTCAGACTTGTTTACGCAGATAAGAAGTTTTCCCTTGTCTGTTTCCAATGTTCGCATCAATACATTTTCATGATGTCTGTCAAACGATAAGGCTTTAGCTGATTTCGGAAGTGTTTCATACAGATAGTCGGACAATGGTTGGAAATTGTCTGATACCCAAGCCCCCAAAGCGATATTAGAAGGAAACCAAATAACGCGTCCCTTGCCAAAGGAATGTTCCGATACCGGAGCTGTCTTATCCGCCATTTTACCTTGCCAAAGGTGGACAGGTAGTTTGTGTTTGCCTGTGTTTATTGTGAATAAATCATCTTTCAAGATAAATTCCGAGATATTACCGCCAAACAGCCGTTCAAAGGTGAATCCTGTATTCATGGTATTGTGCAGGTCTTCATCAAAGAAAGCGCTCAGTCCTTCTACCAAGAGTGTACCACCACGGGAAACGAATGTTTCCAGATTCTTTCGATAGCCGGTAGGGATAGAAATCTGATTGGAGATGACAATGGAGCGTCCCGTGTAGTCGGCTTGAGAGAAATCATATTCGTTAATCTCTTTCAGGCCTACATTCAGCCCTCTTTCCGTCAGTGCCTTGAAGCAGGCAATGGAAGATTTTATCACTGCTCCATGACTGCGTCCTTGATACCGGTCACTGTTTTTTCCCATCAGATTCTCTGCCCATAAGCTTTCTTTTATATAGACGATGTCTATACCTGATGATATAATGCGGGGATTGCGGAAAATATCAGTGTAGCTGCTTACTACTTTTGCCACTTCTTTTACGGATGTCAGTCTTTCGGAAGGCTTTCCTTGAAAGTCGATCATCGCCCATTCACCGGCTTCTATGCCCGAACTGCGCGGATTAAGCATCCAAAAGATTCCACCTTTACCTTCACAACCCAGAACAATCCATAGCCATTGAGCTATTTCTTCAGAAGTGGGGCACATGGCATTACCACCGCTGTAGGTATTGTTGCCACCTTGTATTTCTGTCATGAACCACGGCATATCTCCTGCGCCGGAACGAAGAATCTCGGCAAGAGCAAGCATTGCCAGAGAGTATTGTTGACGGGTGAAATACCCAAAATGCCACGACGGGTGTGCTGACCCGCCAAGACTGGTAAGGAAATGACGCCAAGAGGGAAAGTCGTACTCTCCATAATTGGAGAAGACTGCTGCCGGATTGACATGAATGTCATGTGACGTGTCGTATTTCCTTATTTCTCCGGCTATCCAGCCCAGAAATTCGGTAGTAAATTCATTGAGAAACTCTTTATCGCGGTTAGTCATCAGAATGGGAAATCCATTTTCTTTAAAATCCTTTATAAGATGAGTCTCGTTCCATTGCATACGTGCGCTTTGAAAGAAATCCGTTTGTGGATAATGTCCATCCATGCCCGGTTCGTTAATGATTACCCAACCACAAAGTGAGGAGAAATCTTTGTAATGTGTAACTAAAGCTTTGATATATCGGGAAAAGGCGGTTTTCTGCTCTTCATCTTTCGGAAATTTCCATCCTCCGATGTCTGTCTTTTCTGTAGCGGGGAAGAAGGTAGCATACACTTTTATACCATGTTTGTCAGCAGCCCGAAAAGCATAGTCGAAAAGTGTAAAGTCCCAATTGCCGTCAGGTTGTAACATATACGATTCAAACATTCGGATACGGCATACGGTCATGCCATTTTCACTTAGTGTCTTGAACCAGCTTTCTATCTGTGGTTGTGTCTGTCCTGGTTCAATGAATATTTGTGCGCCGAAAAACGGAACGGCATCTTTTTCCAATTGTTTATTTCTGGCATATCCGGAAACAGACAGAAGCAAAGCTGTCATTATGAGTAGAAGGTGTATTTTTGACATAGTCCCTGTTTTTATGATTGTTACAGTGTTTTTTATTTGTATTCGGTAGCCATCAGTTTTGGATAGTAAGCCTTCACTACGGTGGTTATTTTCTTTATGGCTATGTTCATCTGAACCTCAATAGTGCCCGGAGTAATTCCCATAATTTCGGAAACTTCTTTATGAGAGAGTTTTTGTTCGCGTACCATTAGAAAGACATTTCTGCATCGTTCCGGTAACTTATTTACAGCAAACCGATAGACTTGCATCATTTCATGTTCAGTTATGGTATCTACTACTGAATCTGCAGTCAAAGGTATATCCGCGAATGCCTCATCAATAGATATACACTGTTCGCTGCTTTTCTTTTTTAGATAATGAAATGATTCGTTTCTGCTGATCTGGTATATATAAGCATCCATATTCTCCACATTTTCCAGTAAGTGACGTTTCTCCCATAAGAGACAAAATACATCCGATACCACCGATTCACAATCGTATGAATTTTGCAGGAAATAGTAGATGAAACGGTAAATCTTCAAGTAATAAAGATCGTAGAATTGCCTGAAAGCATATTGATTCCCGGAAACTACGGATGCCACGATTGCTTTGATATCAGTTTTCATATTATATAGATTAATTCGGTTTAAAAACGAGTTTTGCTTTCTGTTGCAAATGTACTGCAGAAGGAGGAGGGAGGGGTTAGCAAATCCCTGCATATAGTTATCAAAAATCAGCAATCATGTATGAAGAATCATGCATGATATATGCTGGGATGTCTTTTGGTGAGGATTGCTCGTTGATTAGTGTCTTATCACCATACTAGTGGAGTACAAATAATACCATGGCAATATTACGATTTATAAGTACTTTTCAGAAAAGTTTTTTTTATTGATTATGGTTTATAGGCATACAACGTTTTTTCCCTCTTATTTAATAGCGACAATGTTGTGTAAGATGGTAATTAAGTACTCATCTGGCGTCTGGTGGAGGATTTGCGATGAAGATGGAAATGTGTAGGAATTAGATAAAAGGCAGACAAGTTGTTTCTTGTTTTTTTAAGGTTAGGATTTTAAGAAGTTGGTATTTGTATAGTGTAGATAGGGTATTAAGACTGTTTTTAGGATTATTATAGTTGTATCATTTGTAATAAAAAGAAATAGAATGTTTAAGTATATTCGTTTATCATTAACTGTGTTCTGTCTGTCATGTTCAGTTGTTCAGGCACAGAATGTCAATATTCCTGTTTATCTTGATGAAGATAAGCCTATAGAGGAGAGGGTGAAAGATGCTCTGTCTAAAATGACTTTGGAGGAGAAGGTGGCTATGTGTCATGCGCAGTCCAAATTCAGTTCACCGGGTGTCCCCCGATTGGGTATTCCTGAAAACTGGATGACGGATGGTCCTCATGGTATTCGTCAGGAAGTAGCATGGGACGAATGGGTAGGTGCCGGATGGACTAATGATTCTTGTACGGCATTTCCTGCCTTGACTTGTCTGGCAGCTACATGGAATCCACAGATAGCCCGTCTTTACGGAAAGAATCTTGCGGAAGAAGCGCGTTACCGCAACAAAAACGTCTTGCTGGGACCGGGCGTAAACATCTATCGTACACCGCTCAATGGACGTAACTTTGAGTATATGGGCGAAGACCCTTATTTGGCTTCCCGTATGGTAGTACCTTATATACAAGGTGTGCAGCAGAATGGTGTGGCTGCTTGTGTGAAACATTTTGCTCTCAACAATCAGGAGATAGACCGCGATCATGTCAATGTGGAGGTGGATGACAGGGCTTTGCATGAAATCTACTTGCCGGCTTTCAAGGCGGCTGTGCAGGAAGGTAAGGTATGGGCGCTTATGGGAGCGTACAATCGGTATAGGAATGAACATTGTTGCCATAATCAATACTTGTTGAAAGAGATATTGAAGGAACAATGGGGCTTTGACGGAGTAGTCGTTTCCGACTGGGGAGGCGTACACGATACCAAGCAGGCGATAGAAAACGGACTGGATATGGAATTCGGTAGTTGGACGAACGGTCTTAATTGGGGAGCGAGCAATGCATACGACAACTATTACATGGCTACGCCCTATCTGAAAGGCTTGCGTGAAGGGAAATACAGTGTGAGCGAATTGGATGATAAAGTGCGGCGTATTCTTCGTTTAGTGTTTCGTACGACGATGAGCCGCAACAGACCATACGGTTCCTTTGCTTCTCCGGAACATGCAAAAGTAGGACAAACCATTTCCGAAGAAGGCATGGTGCTGCTCCAAAATAAGGGAGGGTTGCTTCCTGTCAAATCGAATGTGAAACGAATATTGGTAGTGGGGGAGAATGCGATAAAGCGTCTGACCATTGGCGGTGGTTCTTCTTCCTTAAAAGTGAAGAAGGAAGTATCTCCATTGGAAGGAATACGTCTGCGTGCCGGAAAGGATATCAAGGTCGATTTTGTACAAGGGTATGAATCACCTATACAGAAAGAGCAGGACTTGAAAGGTGCGAAAGAACCGGAGAAAAAGGAAATAGATGCTGTTGCATTGCGTCGGGAAGCCGTAGAGGCAGCTAAGAATGCCGATTTGGTACTCTTTATCGGTGGACTAAACAAAAATGAATATCAGGATTGTGAGGGTGTAGATCGTGAAAGCATGAGTTTACCATACGAACAAGATGCTTTGATTTCAGCTTTGGCGCAGGTTAATAAAAATGTAGCGGTAATTATTATCAGTGGCAATGCGGTAGCCATGCCGTGGGTGAATGAAGTTCCTGCCATCTTGGAAGCGTGGTATAGTGGCAGTTCTGCAGGCAATGCTTTGGCAAGCATCCTTTTTGGAGATACGAATCCTTCAGGAAAACTGCCCTTTACTTTCCCCGTGAGGTTAGCCGATAACTCGGCTCATGCGCTGGGAGAATATCCGGGTGACCATACTAAAGTGACATACAAGGAAGGTATCTTTGTGGGCTATCGTTGGCATGACAAGCAGAAACTGAAACCCTTGTTCTGTTTTGGACACGGTTTGAGCTACACTTCGTTCCAATATGGCAAGATCAGTATGGACAAGAAGGAAATGACAGCCGATGAAACGATAACCGTTAAAGTGCGTGTGAAAAACACAGGTTATCGCGAAGGAAAGGAAATTGTGCAACTTTACATCAAAGATAAGAAATCGTCATTGCCTCGTCCGGAGAAAGAACTGAAAGGATTTGAAAAAGTGTTCTTGTTGGCGGGTGAGGAAAAAGAAGTCACTTTTACTATTGACAAACAAGCTTTGAGCTTCTATGATGACAGAAAGCAGGCATGGGTTGCCGAAGAGGGCGATTTTGAGCTTCTGATAGGAGCTTCGGCTAGTGATATTAAGGATAAGGCTGTGTTCAGTTTAAAATAATTCAGAATGAAAATAATATCTGTGTTTTTATTATTCCTGTGTATTCTTGTTACTTCCTGTGCAGGAACTTCTCAAGAAAAAACTATGCAGCAAGTCATAGACGAAGCCTTTAGCACTTCTGCTAAACAATACATGCAAATGGCTGAAAAACTTGCGGCAAGTGATTCGTTGTTGCCCCGCACTTTTGATGGAAAGCAACTCATAACCTCCGACTCGCGTTGGTGGTGTAGTGGCTTTTTCCCCGGATCACTTTGGTATTTGTACGAATATACTCAAGACAGTTGTCTGCTGGCTTATGCTCGCCAATATACAGCTCGAATAGAACAGGAGAAATATACTACTGACAATCATGATGTCGGATTTATTTTATTTTGCAGTTTTGGTAATGGGTTACGGCTCACTGGTGATCCAGCTTATTGTGAGGTCTTGCATACGGCTTCACAGTCACTGGCCACTCGTTATAACCCTGCTGTAGGACTTATTCGCTCATGGGATTTCAATGATGATATATGGCAGTACCCCGTCATCATTGACAATATGATGAATCTTGAAATGTTACTATGGACAGCCAAAGCCTTTAATGAACCTCAACTTCGCGACATAAGTATTTCTCATGCCGATAAGACTATGCAATACCATTATCGTGACGATTATAGTAGCTACCATGTGGTGTCGTATGATACACTTACCGGTCAACCACACGTTAGGCAGACTCATCAGGGGTATGCAAACGAATCAGCATGGAGTCGCGGGCAGGCATGGGGGTTGTATGGCTATACTTTTATGTATCGCGAAACGGGGAATGATGCTTACCTCAATCAAGCAAAACATATTGCTCGTTATATGATACATCATCCCCGTATGCCGAAAGACTACATTCCCTATTGGGATATGGATGCCCCTGATATTCCTAATGCTCTTCGTGATGCGTCGGCAGCAGCAGTCATGGCTTCCGGGCTTATAGAATTAAGTAACTATGTTGACTCGCAATTAGCGGAAGAATATATACATGTGGCTGAAAAGCAACTTCGGACACTTTCTTCACCTGAGTATATTGCTCCTGTAGGTGAAAACGGTAACTTTATCTTAAAGCATTCTGTTGGCTATATGAAGGAACATTCTGAGGTCGATGCGCCACTTACCTACGCTGATTACTATTATTTAGAAGCATTGATGCGCTACAAAAAGCAAGTCATAGACAAGAAAGATAAGCGTGAGGAACTAGTGTTTCAGTCGGGCTTCGAACCTGATACTCATGTTGTTCCGTTTACGGGAGATAAAGGAAATCTTACGGCTGGCTTTAGTCAGGATGATATTGTAGGTGCAGATAAAACTTTTACTGGAAAAAATGATTTTATAAAAGACTTAGATGAGGCTCCCAACGGTGGACAGTTTTTACTTGAATATACGGGAGGTGACGAAACCAAGCGTTTCGCTCGCATTATTCCTGAGCCGAATAATCCGGATAACCATGTATTGTGTTTTTGGCTGGGTGATTCATGGCTGGCTTCAGAGAATCAGGTGAAGGCTCGTATCCAAGCTAATATTTACAGTATCCCCAATCCATATAAAGAATTTTACCAACGTGTGCGAGTATTCTTGCACGAAGATTTTAATGCTTTGCGCCAATTTCCGCAGGCTATCTCTTGGCTCACTATTGCAGAGTTTTGGAATAACGAATGGTGGGTGAAGGGTGAACAGAATGGTTTCCGCATTACCTTGGGTATTGGTAAACCTACTGCTGCCGCGAATGACCTATATTTCATCCTTGATGCTGAAGATGCCGGACAGATAAAAGTGTGGGAAGCTGATAATACGGTTGTAAAAGTACCGATTGGACAGTGGTTTACCATTGAATATTATTTTCGTGAAGGCAATAGAGTTACCGGTCGATTTACTGTGGCTATTACTCCCGATAGAGGCAAAAGGCAAGTCGTGTTCGATGTTAACAACTATACACACAACTCCTATGACTTGGCGCCTGATGGTCTTTCGGGCTATAACCCTATGAAACTCTATACTTCAAGCGAAGTGGTAGGCTTCATGAAGAGTCAGGGCAAGGCATTGCAGATATACTGGGATGATTTTGAATTGTGGATAAATAGGAATAATAAATAAAAATAGAATAGAAAGATGAAACGTAGATTTGTATCATTAGCATTTATTGTTTTGTTTGTTTGTACCGGAGCTAATGCACAACGGGTAGGGGCTTCTCCTGAATATATAAAGGCTTTGACGGCTGATTGGAAAGGAGAACGTTTTGAAGACGGTCGTCCCAAAGTGTCCGATAATCTTTTGGAAAGATTAAAGAAAGTGACCATTGAGGAAGCTTGGGCAGAATTGATTGAGTTGGGCTATCATAACCAATATGAAGGTGAATGGAGTCTGATAGATGAAACGGAGTCTGATGTGATGACGGGGCGGGCAGTGACCGCACAATTCATGCCGGCTCGTCAGGATTTGGAGAATCAGGTGATAGAACAAGGCAAGAAAGAAGGAAGAAACTGGAAACAGCGCAGAACGGTATCTTGGGCGGTTACTACTTTAGTTGAAGGTGATGTCTATGTAGCTGATGCGTATGGCAAGGAGTCATACGGAACGGTGGTTGGTTCTAATTTAGGCAGTGGTGTTTTTGCCAATTCAAAAAGAGGTATCATTGTGTATGGTCATGTCAGAGATATGGAAGGTTTGCGGAAAATCAAGGGATTCAACGGCTGGATAAAGGGCTCTGATCCTTCTTATATGCGTAAGACTCTGCTGACCGGTATCAATACGCCTATCCGTATCGGACATGCAACGGTATTGCCCGGAGATGCCGTATTGGCAAAGAAGCATGGTGTGTTGTTTATACCGGCTCATTTAGTAGAGCATATCGTATTGACTGCTGAATTTACTGCATTGACTGATGAGTTCGGTCAACAAAGAATCAGAGAACATAAATATACTGCCGGGGAGATTGACAGTGTATGGAGTGATGAGATTAATAAGGATTTTAAAAATTGGGTGACTAATTATAAGGGTGAGTTGCCGATGTCGAAGGAAGAACTGAATCGTTATTTGGAGAAACGGAACTTTTAATATCTTTGTAGTATTCAGAAGAAGCATCGCTTTTTTCTGAATACTACGTTTCTTAATTAGAAGATTATGATAAGAATAGTATCTATATTAGCATTGATATGCTTGTCTGTGGCTTTGCAAGCTAAAGACGGTTTTCTTATATCAACCCGTCAGGTGGCTGAAAGTGTTTTGCGTAAAGGCATACAGAAATCAAATATTAAGGGTTATGAAGGAAGTTTGCTTTTACAAGGAATGAGTGAATTGGCTCTTGCTTCTTCTTCGGATAGTCTGCTGCATTGTGCCGTCGATATTATGGAACGTTTTGGAACCAGAGAAATAAAAGGTGGCGGTAGTTTTATCAGTTATGAAGCCGGTGGCAGCGGTGCGGCTCTGCTTCATTATAGAGGTGTGGCTCCTACCTTGAAGAGACAGGTGGCGGAAGCTGCTCGGAGAATGGTAGAGAAACAAAGCCGTTCCAGTGAGAACTTGTTGATACCAAGTTGGGTATCAAAAGAAAAGGATCAGGTTTTTATAGATATGGCATTTGCTGTCTCTCCTTATTTGCTTTATGCCGGATTGAGCGAAGGCAATCTGCATTATATAGATTTGGCTGTATTCGAGACATTGGAGCTTTTCCGTATTTTGGGGGACCATCACTCCGGACTTATTCATCAGGGACGTGGCTTTGTAGCCAAAGGAGAGGTCTCTCAAGACAACTGGAGCCGTGGTAATGGTTGGGGAGCACTGGCTTTGAGTGCATTGGCAGGTGATCTTCCCAAAAGTCATCCACGGCGCAAGGAGGTGGAGAAACTGACCCGGGATTTCTACTTGAACGTACTGAAATATCAGGATGAGAATGGCATGTGGCATCAGGAAATGACTGATATGGGGTCTTATGCCGAGACTTCCGGTACCGGATTGTTGCTTTATGGTATGGGAATAGCTATTCAGGCAAAAGTTCTGGATAAGAAATACATGAAACATTTTAAAAAAGGGCTTCGGGGACTTGCAGCATACATTGCAAAGGATGGTTCTGTAAGTAATGCCTGCTGGAGCTGTCTTTGTCCTAAAAGCGGAAGTAAGGAAGATTATAAGTCACATCCTACTTATTACAACGATTCTCATGCTTTCGGACCGGTGGTACTTGCTTTTGCGCAAGCATTGAAGATGGGTATCGGAGAATTATCTTTAGAAAAAGAGATGGGGTCTGCCATTACGCAGAAACTACCTAAGACATACGTCCGTTTTGTACCGGAACGCAGTGAAGACATTGCTTGGGAAAATGACCGGATCGCTTTTCGGGTATATGCACGCACGGTGAAAGATAAAGTAGGTAATGGAGTCGATGTCTGGGCAAAATCGGTTGCTCACTCTGTCATAGACAACTGGTATGCTTTGAACGCCAAAGGTTTGGATTACCATGTGGATCGTGGCGAAGGGTACGACTTCTATCACATGGGCTTTTATCGTGGATGTGGCGGTACCGGGGTATATACGGAAGGACAATTATTTGTATCAGGGCCTTATGCCAATTATCGTATTTACCGGAACGACGAGGATGGGATAGAGTTCGAATTGAGTTATTATCCTTTTCAGGCGAATGGGGTAACGGTGTATGAGAAAAAGAGAATACGGATGATAAACGGTACTAACTTTTATCAAGTGACTTCTACTTTCGAAACGGAAGACGGGAAAGACATAACCGTGGCCGTAGGTCTCACAAATATGGGAAAAGCGATAGTCAATACGAAAAAGAATACCGGGGGGCTGGCTCTGATGGAAGAAATCAGTGCGAAAGACGGGCAACTGGCTACTGCTGTATTTGCCGACCCTTCCCGGATCGTGGATTACCGGACAGTCGAAAAAGATGAAGTCGTGTTGCTTCATGCAAAGTCCGGTGAACCTTTTACCTATTATGTAGGGGCTGGATGGAGTGGCGATCCTCGTTTTTCTCCCTTCAAGAAATGGAATGAAATGCTCAACGGACAGTCTTGGGAGAGATTGAATCTTTATTATTCTGAAAAATAAAACAATACATCATGAAAAACATCTATCTGTTACTAACGGCATTATTCATGCTGTATCTTTGCGCTATACCGGTGATTGCTCAAAATAGTCGTACCGGTGGGCGGTTGTTCCTGAATGAAACTGAATACAAATTGTTGAAGGATATTGATAAAACATCGCAGGTAGCGGAACTGTTCCAAGCTATTAAGTTACGGGTTAACCAACGTGCATTGACTCCCAATCTGACAGACCCTTCTGCCACAACCGAATGGTGGCATCACACCTCGGAATATCTGACAGATGCCGCTTTGGTATATGCCCTGGAACCATCGGATAAAGTAGGTTCATGGCTTCGGAGCAATGTCCTGAGCATCGTGCGCCGTCCTTTGGCCGATTGGGCAGGTCCCCGTTTCCGTGGTTATGGCGGTGGTGGTAATATGGTCGGAGGACTTGAAACGGCACATTTGACGTGGGGGATAGCTATCTCTCTGGATATGGTTCCGGATTTATTTACCCTCTCTGAACAAGAGGAGATCAAGGCTGCATTGCGGGAAAAGGGGATGTTGCCATGCCGCCGTTATCTGGAACATTCGGATTTCTTTCATAACTGGAATTGTATTTTGTTTGCGGGAATGTCTGTTGCGGCAGCAGTTCTGGAAGAGAAAGAATATCTGCAATACGCGATGAATTATCTGCCTGTAGCTTTAGATCATTTTCAACCGGACGGAAGTTATGGAGAGTCCCTTCAGTATGCCAACTATGCGGCGTATGGCATTATGTTGGGGCATGAAGCATTGATCCGTTCCAACCGTATAGGTAAAACGACGCTGAATCCATACGCACGGTTGGTAGATTGGGCTTCTTACGCTCATTTTTACCGCAAGCCGTTGGCAAGATGGCCTTTAGCCAATCTGTCACGTAGCGCAAACTTTGGAGATTGTGCGTCCGTATTCAGACCCTCCGGTGATTTATTAGTTCACATATCAGCTCGTGCAAAGGATGAACTTCCCGCTCAAGCCGGCATGGCACGTTGGTTGTTTGATTCTCTTTATTTTCCGGCAAACGAACCCGTACCTCATGACTTGGCAAGTTTCGGAATGATAAATGACTTCGGCTTCCTTTCCGTTATGATGCTGGCTGACGCTGCCAAACCGATTTCTCCTGTTCAAGCCGGTTATAGCGAATTGAAAACATTCTCCGGCGGAGATGCTTTCTTGCGTGATGCGTGGGGTGGAAAAACCATTCTTGCCGCCCGGATTCCTGCGGAAGCGCGTCATGCATCCGCCCATTTGCACGGAGATGTGAATAGTTTTATGCTGGAACATAACGGAGAACGTCTTTTGGTAGACCCGGGACATACTTGCTATCGGAATATAACAAGAGCATTGGACGTAAGTGCCGCCAGTCACAATACCTGTACTTTTGAAGTACCCGGGACAGCATCTGTTCCGGCACGGGTTTTAGATCAGCGTGGAGGAATCAATCGTCCGATGAAACTGGTAAATGGCAAGAAAACAGGCGAAGCTCCCGTTTCTATCGGTGGGAAAAGATTACTGGATACTCATAAGGGAACACTTTCTGTTCTGGCATCGGATGCGGCAGATTTGTATGGCGCGCCTTTGCAGAGTTATGCCCGTTTCATTTTGCTATGTGGTTCTAATGCCCTGTTTGTGGTAGACTGTATTAAGTCATCCGAGCCTTTACGTACTACTTGGAACTGGCTGTTGAATAATCGGGACAGTAATTTGGATTATCAGTTCTCACGTCCTTCCAACTTTAGTGCTATCCGGGGAAATGCAGGTATCAAAATCACCAATTACGCTTCAAAGAAGTCTTTAGACGGACCGATGTATGCGCTGGTGCACGATGCTTATCATATTCTTCCCAACCAATTCAGCGAAGGAACTCCCGGTACCGGAATTATGATGCGCTTTAAAGAGACGGTTCCACAAACCAATCGTTTAGTGGTTCATACCATTATTGTTGATACGCCTAGTGCTTTGGATAGCTGGAATAGCAGACAGGAGGGGAATGCTTATACGCTCGAATCAAAAGACCGGGGTGAAGAATGGGTGTTGCAGATTGCGGAAGACGGCTCGTTGACGGTTAGTGAAACAAATTCTAAACAGAACTATAAAATAGTGCAAGACAAGAATCAGAAATGGTGTCTTAAATAAGAAAATGTAAAAACAGGCACTAAATCAATATCTATAATGAAAAGAAGATTTTTAATGCTTTGCATCAGTGCCCTTTGCGGTGCTCATGCAGTGGCCCAGTACAGCTTACCTTTTCTTGATCCGGACAAAACGGTAGAGGAACGGGCGGATCATATTGTTTCTCTTCTTACTTTAGAAGAAAAGATAGGGCAGATGATGAATAGTGCTCCCGCTATAGAACGATTGGGCATCCCTGCTTACAATTGGTGGAATGAGTGTCTACATGGAGTGGCACGTTCTCCTTATCGTGTCACTTCCTTTCCGCAAGCTATTGGTATGGCTGCCACTTGGAGTACAAGTTCCTTGCAAAAAATGGCGGAATATGCCTCCGATGAAGGACGTGCTATCTATAATGACGCATCGGCAAAGGGGAAGTCAGGCATCTATTTGGGGCTTACCTTTTGGAGCCCTAATGTGAATATATTCCGCGATCCACGTTGGGGACGGGGACAGGAGACGTACGGTGAAGACCCGTATCTTACTTCACAGCTCGGCATGGCATTCGTACAGGGGTTGCAGGGTGATGACCCTCATTATTTAAAAGCTTCTGCCTGTGCCAAACATTATGCCGTGCATAGCGGACCGGAATGGAACCGCAGCACTTTTAATGCGGAAGTCTCCAATCAGGACCTTTGGGATACCTATCTGCCTGCTTTTCAAAAATTGATAGTCGATGCGAAGGTGAGTGGTGTGATGTGTGCCTATAATGCTTTCTACGGACAGCCTTGTTGTGGAAACGATGTGCTGATGATGGATATTCTGCGTAATAAATGGGGATTTACGGGTTACGTGACTTCCGACTGTGGCGGAATCAATCACTTTTATAGAACTCATAAGACCCATCCGAATGCACAGTCTGCATCTGCAGATGCCGTGCTTCACGGAACAGATTGCGAATGTTCCAATAACGGAGCCTATCATGCGTTGAATCTGGCTGTGGCGGAAGGCTTGATTACGGAAGAACAGATTGACGCTTCTTTAAAACGTTTGTTTGAAATCCGTTTGCGCCTTGGTATGTTCGATCCGATAGACCGGAATCCTTATTCTAGCATAACGACGGATGTACTGGAAAGTACCCCTCACAAAGAACATGCTCTTGATATGGCGAGGCAATCTATTGTGTTGCTTAAAAATGACAACCAGGTACTTCCTCTTAGTAAGAAAGTGAAGAAAATAGCGGTGGTAGGACCGAATGCAGTTCATGAGAATGTGATGTTGGGAAATTATTACGGCTATCCAACCAAAGTTTGGTCTATCATGGACGGGCTGCGTGAGAAAGTGGGCGAGGAAGTAGAACTGATTTATGAACCGGGCTGCGGCTATGTGGATACGCAGGTCTTTCGTTCAGAGTTTGATCCAGGCCAGTTCAGCTACAATGGGAAAAAGGGGCTGCAAGCAGAATATTTCCCGAATCCTCGTTTGGAGGGTGCGCCTGTAGCGCTACAGATGGAATCAGAGATAAACTTTCAGCATGGTGACGGAGAGGCCTTCACATCCGGAATAGCTGCAAATCAGATGTCAATCCGTTATACAACAGAGTTTCGTCCGGCAGGTTCGGGAGAGATAAGTTTGTATCTTTCAGGGGATGACGGTTATAAATTGTATGTGGATAATCAGCTTTGCATAGATTCAGGAAAAGGGCAAACTTATTATACGTTTTCTGCAACAGAGGGAAAGTCTTATAAAGTGGTTATCGAATACTGGCAATATACTGACATTAGCGAATTGAAATTTGATGTGGGGCATTTGTGGGATGCCGACCCTAAAGAAACAGCTCGTGCAGTGAAAGATGCCGATGTTATTCTTTTTGCCGGAGGAATTTCTGCCAGCCTTGAAGGTGAGTCCATGAAGGTATTTGCCGAAGGCTTCAAAGGCGGAGACCGTGAAACGATTTCACTTCCCCGCGTACAGACCGCTTTGTTGAAAGAATTAGTTGCTACGGGCAAGCCGGTTGTTTTAGTGATGCTTACGGGTAGTGCTATTGCTGTGGAGTGGGAGGCGGAGAATCTGCCAGCCATCCTCAATGCATGGTATCCGGGGCAAGCGGGTGGATTGGCTATTGCCGACGTACTCTTTGGCGATTACAATCCTGCAGGTCGTTTGCCGGTGACTTTCTATAAAAGTGAAAAAGACCTTCCCGACTTTGAAGATTATAGCATGGGCAACCGTACATACCGTTACTTTAAAGGGGAAGTACGCTATCCTTTCGGCTATGGGTTGAGTTATAGCAAGTTTAGTTATAGTCATCTGAAAATAAAGAAGGTGGCTGACGGATATCAGGTCAATGCCGATGTGAAGAATGTAGGTGGAGTGGATGGTGATGAGGTGGTACAATTGTACGTCTCGTCCGGGAAAGCATCTTTCCGTGTACCCATCCGGTCTTTAAAAGGTTTTCAACGTATCCATCTGAAAAAAGGAGAGACGAAGAATGTTTCATTCCTTTTGCCGGAGAAAGAGTTGCAGGTGATTGATAAGAGTGGTTATCCCATACCGATGAAAGGAGCTGTTCAGATTTCAGTAGGGGGTGGACAGCCAATGCAGGGAATCTCTTATCAGATGGGTATTATAAACAGATAATCTTCTTTAAAATAAGATATGATGAGGAAATTTATATTGATTTTTGTCGTTTGCATGGTAGTATTCCCTGTTACTTTATTAGCAAAAGTATGGGAATTACGAGATAGTCGCTTATCAGTGGCTTTTGATGACCGGACGGCATTGTTCAGCGTAAAGGATTTGCGGAATGGTAAACAGTGGATACAGAAAACGGAGGCTGGAAAGGTGAAAGTGAAAAGAGTGAAGCAGGAGAACGGCAGTCTTCATCTTTATTTGGAAGCAGCTTTTCCTTTCGAGGCATTCGTATCGCTTTCTGCCGATTCGGGAGTGCAGTTTGAACTGAAGGCGAAAGGAAAAACGCCGATGACCGAGTTTGATTATCCGCCGGCTTTTACTACGGAGAATAAGGATTATTATCTTCTTTATACTGACGGTGAAGGTCTGCTGCTGCCGGTGGATGACACTCGCTATCCGTTGGGCAACGGCATAACCTACTTCTGTGGCGGCGGATTGTCGATGGCATGGATGGGAATCGTGGACAAACAGTTCCGTTCCGGCTACATGGCTATTCTGGAAACACCATACGATGCGGCTTTACGCACGATCCGGCAAGAGGATGGCTTGGTGACATTCAAGCCGGTATGGTTGTCTTCGATGGAGACATTCAGTTACAACCGCAGGATTACCTATCATTTTTTTGACCAAGGTGGTTATGTGGCTCAATGCAAGAAATATCGCGATTATATTTGGAAGAAGAACGGGGTTGTCACGCTGAAAGAGAAGCAACGGCGTTTTCCCGCGATTGAAAAGATGGTGGGGGCGCCCCATGTGTATGTGTGGGAAACCGGACGTGATATCAGCATGGCACGTGACATGAAGGAATCGGGTGTTGATAAAGCTTTATTCTTATGGGATGCCAATCATCGGCCTTATCCGGTTGTCGGATATGACACTAAATTGAAGGAACTCGGATATGCGACAGGTGGTTATGAACTTTTCTCCGATTTGCATAAAAGAGACACAACTTATAATGACTTTGATTGGAACGGTTCTGATCGTTTTCGTCATGCAGTCTATCCCGGTTTGTTCAACCGGTTGGCGGCTCGTAAGAAAGACGGAACAACTTATAGCAACAAATTTGCCACTTATGCCTGCCCCGCGGCAATGGCGGAGCAGGTGGAGAGAAAGGTCAGCCGTAAATTGAAAGATTATCCGCATGAATGTTATTTTGTGGATGTCTATCAGGCAAACGGACTATACGAGTGCTACTCTAAAGAACATCCTGTGACGCGTGAAGGCTATGCCAACGCTCTCAATCGCAATTTGAAGTATCTTGAAGACCAAGGACTATATGTCGGTGGCGAGTGGGGAGCGGACTTTGCCGTGCCACATTCTGTCTATGTACATGGCATGATGACCTTGCAACGTACGTGGTTTGATTCGGAGATCGAGAAAAAAGGTACGATTTATTATTATGGAAGTTGGAAAAACAATTCTTGCCCGTCCATTATGGTGGGAACACGGACTGCTACTCCCACTTACCTGAAATATTCCATCAACGAAGCAACGCGTGTGCCTCTTTATGAATTGGTGTATCATGATGCGGTGGTTACTTCGTGGCGTTGGGAAGACGGCAACCAGCATTATCCTGAAATCTGGTGGAAAAAGGATTTGTTTAATATGCTGTATGGGTCCGCTCCTTTGTGGAATTTGAACAGGAACCGCTGGGATGAGTTCAAAGAAACATTCCGTGAAAGTTATGAGAATGTATGCTCGTGGTTACAGAAGATTGCATACGATGAACTTGTTTCGCATTCCTTTGTCACTTCCGACGGTAAGATACAGCGGTCAGAGTTCTCTTCCGGTCAGAGTATCGTTGTGAACTTCTCCGATTCGGATTATGACTATGAAGGTCAAACGGTGAAGAGCCGTTCCTATCTTATAAATGCTCAATCAGACAAGCAAGTTTTCACTATTCTGCACAGTAAGACAATGTCAGACATCTTGAATGTTCCGGTTTCTCGCGTGACCCTCGATAAGAAAGTTCATTCCTATGAATATATGTCGCGCATTCCTTCACTTGAAGGTGAGGTATGGTACGGTGCATATACGGCTAAAGCGTATTGCAATACACCTTTCAACGAGCTACAGTTCCAACCTTACCCTTCGGAGTTCGCCCTGAAGGATTTGGCTCGTGATAACAACGGTAATCAAGCAGCTCCGCTTTTAGTGTCCAATAGGGGGCGATATGTTTGGAGTGACGAGCCTTTTGCTTTTGAACTGAAGCAGGGAGACCTCCTGCTTTATTCCGGTCACGAAGAGATAACTTCGGTACAGGTAGGCGGCAGTCTGCGGGATGCTTACGTGGCTGCCATGCGTAAACACTTCCCGCCGACGGGACGGACACCGGATATGCTGATGTTCAAGATGCCGCAGTATAATACATGGATAGAGTTAGGCCGTAATCAAAATCAGAAAGATATTTTGAAGTATGCTGCCGACATTATTGATAACGGTTTTCCTACTGGTGTTTTCATGGTAGATGACCAGTGGGCAAAAGATTACGGTTGTTTTGAATTCGATCCGGTCAAATTTCCCGATCCCAAGGCAATGGTGGATGAGTTGCATGGCAAAGGTTTCAAAATCATGTTGTGGCTTACCCCCTTTATCAGCCCTGACGGTGAGGAGTTTAAGGAAATGTTATCCAAAGGTGGATTGGTGTTGGAAAAAGGAAGTCGAAGCCCGGTTATTATTAAATGGTGGAACGGGTACAGTGCTTGTCTTGATTTGACGAAAGAGGTTGCTATGAACTGGCTGCGTGGAAAACTAAAAAAACTTCAAGACAACTATGGCATAGATGGCTTCAAGTTCGATGCGGTGGATTTCGACTTTTACGTTGAAGGCTCAACTGTTTTTCCGAACAAGGAAAGTAATGCCATGGGTTACGAACAGTCCGAAATCTATACCCAGCTGGGGACGGAATTTGCTTTTAGCGAAATGCGAGCTTCCTGGAAGAACGGAAACCAGCCGGTAGCGCAACGCTTGCAGGACAAGGGCTATTCTTGGAACGAACTGAAACTGCTTATACCCGATATGATTTCTGCCGGACTGATCGGACATCCTTATACTTGTCCGGATATGATTGGGGGAGGTTTATTGAGTACGTTCGAGGATATTGACTACGGTACGTTCGACCAGACGCTGATGATACGTTCCGCACAAAATCAGGCATTGATGCCCATGATGCAGTTCTCCGTAGCCCCTTGGCGAGTGCTTGACCGCAAACACTTGGATATATGCCGTGCGGCTGCTCTACTGCACTCACGCATGGGCGATTATATCTACGGACTGGCACAGGAGGCTGCCAGGAATGGGGAACCTATTGTACGCCACATGGAGTATGTCTTTCCACACGAAGGCTTTCTTTCTTGCAACGACCAATATATGTTGGGCGACAAATATTTGGTAGCTCCCATGATTGAAAAGGGAACGACCCGCACCGTAGCCTTGCCGAAGGGAAAGTGGAAGGACGAACAGGGAAAGGTGTATAAAGGTGGACGTACAGTTTGGATTGAAGTTCCGCTCGGCAGACTTCCTTACTTTGAGCATATAAAATAGAATGCTTTCGGGAGCTTTCCTTAGTTGATGATGACAGAAACAGTGTTTCTGATGATTGTGAAAGCTCCTTGTGGGAGAATTGATATTGAAAAGACTTTTTTTGATAATGAAATGGGCGAATATGATAACTGTTCAGGACGAATGGCACTTACCTTTGCCCTTGTAATAATTTATATGATTTTCTTATGAAACTTGGAAAAACATTTCAAAGAAACATTTTGATTGCTGCCGGAGTTGTGCTTGTCGGCATTGTCTTGGCAGTCGTATGGCCAGGTAACGGCTTAGTGAAGAACAAAAAGAACCAGGTTATTCTGCTTCGTTCGGGCTGGCAGGTAGAGAATATCGGTGACGTAGCCCATACTCCCGGTTTTTTAGCTTTGGCAGAGAAATACATCCCCGAGGCAGAGCTGATTTTTTGGCCGTATTACGGGCTACTTCCGGAAAGTGAAGTTGTGATGCTGAAGAAACGTTTTCCTAAACTCACCATTGTGCATGGCACTCTTTCCGAAGAGGGTAAGGCGTCTACGACTGAACTGTCGGAAGCCATTTCCAAAGCCGATATTTTGGTGCATAACTCCGGTCCTTCCATGCTTTCGTGGAAAGAAGCACTTTTGTTTAAGAAAATGACCGGTAAGCCTTACGGGGTGTATGGCGTGACTTACGGTCTATATGGTACTCCCGAAAATGAAGCTTTGAATAATGCGGCATTTGTTTATTTCCGCGACACGGTTTCGCTGGACCGTGCAAAGGAAGAGAATATTCATTGTCCGATTATGGAATGGGTGCCGGACGCTGCGTTTGGCACGGATGTGACTGATGAAGACAAAGCGCTTGCTTATCTGAAAGAGAACGGATTGGAAGATGGAAAGTATATCTGCTGTAACCCCAATCACAGACGCACTCCGTTTTGGGAGCACACTTTCAAAAAGCGTCCTTTTGATCAAGCGGTTTATTACCTTAACGAGTCGATGAAGGAACATGATCATGCCCCGATGATTGAGGCTGTCACTGAAATTGTGCGCCAGACCGATCTGAAAGTGTTGATTGTTCACGAAGATGAAACGGAGTTGTCTATCGGCAAGGAGTGGATTTTGGATAAACTTCCGGAGGACGTAAAGCCGAGAGTGGTGTGGAGAAGTACAAAATGGACGTTAGAGGAAGCCATCAGTATTTACAAACATTCCGTCGGACTTTTCAGTCACGAGATGCACTGTCCGATTATGTGCATAGCCAACGGCATTCCCGCCATTGTGGTGAGATGGGCGGAACAAAGTAGCAAGGGCTATATGTGGAAGACAATCGGCTTGGATTCCTGGCTGTTCGATTTCGATAACGAGGAAGATGTAAAAAGATATGTTCCGACGGTGCTTGAGATGGCAAAGAATCTGGAAGAGTCAAAGAGGATAACGGAAAAAGCCCGGAAGTTTGTAAACCAACGGCAAAAAGAAACGATGGAAGTCGTCAGGAATACGATGAAATAAGACGGGTTACTTTTAACAGTTTCCTTTATATAGGGAAAGGGGGCAGAAGGTCTCTTTTCCTTATAGAAGGATTTTTTTTTGAAATTTCTAAAATAAACTGAATATGAGAAACAAAACGAGTAGAATGCTATTTCTGCTATGTCTTTTGGCTTGTTATGTCTCGCAGATGAAAGCGCAGCAGATTTTACAGAATGTGTATGACCGTGATATAACCATCCTCAATGGCAACTGGGAGATTATAGTCGATCCCTTTGACACCGGTTACTATGATTATCGGTTGAACAGTACGAACGGTTTTTTCAGAAACCTCCAGCCCAAGTCGAAATCGGAACTGGTGGAATATGACTTCTGCAAGACCGAAACCTTGAGAGTGCCGGGCGACTGGAATACACAATCCGACAGATTCTTCTTTTACGAAGGCAGCATTTGGTATAAGAAAGACTTCAACTATCATAAGAAAGAGGGTAAGAAGGTGTACCTTTATTTTGGTGCAGCCAATTATCTGGCAAACGTGTATATGAACGGTGAAGTGCTGGGTATGCACGAAGGCGGGTTTACTCCTTTCAGCTTCCACATTACGGACAAGGTGAAGGAAGGCAACAACTTCGTCATTCTTCGTGTCAACAACGACCGCAAGCCCGAAGGTGTTCCTACGGTCAATTCCGATTGGTGGAATTATGGAGGTATTACCCGTGACGTGCTGTTAGTGGAAACTCCAGAGATTTTCGTAGACGATTATTCTGTGCAACTGCCAAAAGGCAAGTACAATGAAATCAGCGGATATGTACAGACTAATGTAAAAAGAAGCGGTGTATCTGTAACGGTCAGTATCCCCGAGATGAAGATAAGCAAAACCGTCACTACTGATCAGAATGGCAGGGCACTCCTTTCAATGAAAGCTGTTCCCAAGCTGTGGAGTCCGGAAGACCCGAAGCTTTATGAGGTTGTTCTTTCTTGTGGCGATGAGGTCATCAAGGACAAAATAGGTTTCCGCCAGATAGAGGTGCGGGGAAAGGAGATTTATCTGAATGGTAAGAAAACTTTCTTCCGTGGCATTTCTATCCATGAAGAAGCACCGTTCCGTCAAGGTCGTGTGGCTACGGAGGCTGAATGTCGTACGTTGCTGGGATGGGCCAAGGAACTTGGATGCAATTTTGTGCGTCTGGCTCATTATCCTCACAACGAAAAGATGGTACGTGCTGCCGAAGAGATGGGATTGATGGTATGGGATGAGATTCCTGTTTACTGGACGATACACTGGGAGAATCCGGAGACTTTCAAAAATGCTTCCACGCAGTTGAAGGACATGATGGATCGAGACAAGAACCGTTGTGCGGTAGTCGTATGGTCTATTGCCAATGAAACTCCGCACAGTGAGGCGCGTGATAATTTTCTGGGAGCTTTGGCGCGTCAGGTGCGTGATGCCGACAATGTCCGTTTGCTAAGTATGGCGATGGAAGTAAGCTGGAAGCCGGATAATGTGTGCACCATTGACGACAACATGAACAAGTATGTCGACATTATCAGTTTCAACTGTTATCTTGGTTGGTATGGTGGCAAAGTGGCAGACTGTAAAAACCGTAAATGGGAGATTCCTTACGACAAACCCTTCTTCGTGAGTGAATTGGGTGGCGGTGCTTTGTATGGTCGTCATGGTGATATAGACGAACGTTGGACGGAAGAGTATCAGGAAGAACTGTACAAACAGACGTTGGCGATGTATGATCGTGCAGAAGGATTCTCCGGAATGTCACCATGGATTTTGATGGACTTCCGTTCTGCACGCAGGCAGTTGCACGGTGTACAGGATTTCTTTAACCGCAAGGGGCTTATCTCCGAGAATGGTCAAAAGAAGAAAGCTTTCTACGTGCTTCAGGATTTCTATAAACAGAAAAAGAAAGAATATGCTCCCGGTGGTGTCAAAGCTACTTCCTATAAATAAAAAAAAGAAAAAAATGCTGTCATCTGTCACCTGATGCAGTTTAATTGTTTGATTATAAGTAACTAAGTCGGTGACGGCAGGAGGTGACAGCACGGTGACGGTAATTATGCTGTCACCGTGCTGTCCAACCTTTTGATTTGAGACGCATGAAGCATCCAGTTGTAGTGTACTGAATCAAGTTGTAGTTCTTAGGGAAACCTTTTGTTTCAACGCTTGAAACCCTAGTTTCCATTGCTTGAAACTGTAGTTTCTCACTGCTGAAACTAGAGTTTCTTACCTATGAAACTGGAGTTTCAATAGTAAACTAACTTGATGACTAAGCTTCACTCTATCGCAAGTTGGCAGATGGAGAGCGGGAGTTGATGAAATAGTAGGATTTTAATGAGTTAACCCATGTGGTTATGTGGTGACAGCAACATATCTGTCACCGTGCTGTCACCTCTTGCTGTCACAGCCTTATTTATTTATATACAATCTGTTATGTCCTATTTGGTGACAGATGACAGCAAATTATAAAAAATATTCTCTTATGTAGTCTCAACTAATAATCCATGAAATAGAAGTATGAAGAAAGTATTCTGTCTTTTGATGGTCGTCTTGCTGGGCGAGGCGGCATCAGCGCAGACATCGAAACAAAAATCCCTGAAGGAAATCATTTGTCGGGGAAACATAGTCACCACCACCTACCAAGAAGATGCGGAGGCTGGTTGCTACCTAGGCAACGGTCGTTTTGGAGCGGTTTTTTCAGGCCTGGGGCTTATGTTAAGTCCAGAACAGCAAAAGAACCGAAAGACGGGACAGTCTCAATTCTCGCATCTGAACCACTGGGGCAGGTTTCGCTTCGTCTCATCCATTGAGAAAAAGGAGACCACTGCGGATTATCTGCTGCCGTTGTTGAAATTGCATTGGGAAGAAGAACCGAAAACCGTTTCTTCTTATCGGCAGGAGCAAAATATGTATGATGGCGTACTTGAAACAGCCTATACATTGGATAATGGAGTGAAAGTGCGGGTGCAGAACTGGTTCGACCAAATAAACAAAAATCTGGTCGGCATCCGTTTGGAGCTCTCCGAAGGAACTCTTTCTGTGAAAGCTACCGCCCTTACCGATTTCCTCGCCTATTCTTTTGTATTCCGCAAACCGGTGCGACAAAGCATTTCCGCGGAACGGGTGGGGGATAATTATCTGCTTACCATTGCCTGTGAGGAAACTCTCAACCGTTGCCGCTCACAGATTTATTTCTACAGTACTGCTCCGGTGGAACTTTGTGAGGACGGGCTTCGCTTCCTTGTTTCCAAAGGAAAGAACGAAATCTTTGTCTCCTACGGTGAGCCGGTGCGGCAGAAGGACAGAGTTTCTTCCTTGCAGAGGACGAAAAAACACTGGCACGAAACATGGCGGAAGAGCGGATGGATGGATTTCCCGGAGGAAAACGCACAGAAGATGTGGGTGCGCTCTATGGCGTATCTGCTTTCCTCTTATGATGATTTTGAAGCGGGCATCATTCAGCCCACCAACGGATTGACAGGCAACGTTTTCCCCTTCCATTTCGTGCAAGACTTGGGCTACATAAGTCCTGCCCTGATGATGACTGGACACAATGGCATTGTGATGTGTTGGATGGAGAAGTTTGCGGGCGAGATAGAGGCGATGAAGAAATATGCCAAGCATCTGTGGCCACAGTCGGAGGGTATCTATCCACCGTGGGAATTGCCCTTTGGTAGCATTGAGGGCTATCATGAGCCCAACGTTCCGGTAGCCTACTGTTATGAACCACACAATCCGGGCTATTTGTGCCGCATGGCGAAGGAAGCCGCCGACTTTGCCGGTGATCCGGCATGGGCGAAACGGTATGCTTATCCGCTGATTCGTGAAGTATGCCGTTTCTATCGGTCTGCCTGCAAAAAAGGTACGGATGGGCTTTGGCACATGGAGTGGTATCCCAGTATCGGACAGGATGAAGCGGGCGGAAGAAATAAGAAAAACTATTTGTGCAGTCTGTACAGTGCGCAGTATTCCTTTCAGACCGCTGTGGAACTGGGGCTGGATGAAGACGGTAGCCTTGTTGCCATATTAAAAGACGGTCTTGCCTTTGAAAGTCTGATGTCTGACCGTGGAACTTATCACACAGCGCATGATGCCGATGATTTCGGCAAACAGAAACATCCCGTTCAGTTGGATGGACTTGCTTATTTCCCCATCAAGAAACAGCCGTTGTTGCCGGAACGGAAAGCCTACGAACTGCGGCAAGAGATTACCGAACGGGCGAAAGAACCTTTCTTTGCCGGATGGACATTGGGTGAGTTCCTGCTGGCGGGTTCCAATATAAAAGATGTGAAGGGCTGGCGTGAGGACTGGGCGAAAATGCGTCCTTCCAACTACACCGATTCCCGATGGATTCAGATTTACGAAACCAGCGGCAACGCAGGTGCTTCTTTCTATGTCACCACTCACGGCATGATTTTGCAAAGCTTGATTCGTAACTATGTGAATGATTACTGGGGAGGATTGGACATTGCTTCTTGTCCGGTGTTCGAGGGAGATGTGTCTTTCGGCAACATCGGCACCCGGTTGGGCGTCACTGTCTCCGGCACTGTAGCAAAAGGGAAGGTCTGTTTGTCATTGACGGCGCAGCGGGACTGTACGTTTGGTGTGAACGGTGTTTCCGTGACGATGAAGCGGGGAGAGACTAAAAAGATGAATTGGTAATAGAATAAAGAACCTATCAATAAAAGAAATTATGAGAAACCGAAAGTTATGGGTGCTTGCCACCTTGTTTACCTGCACCTTGCAGGCACAGGCACAGCAACGGGCAGCATTGCCCGAAACGATCAAGAGCCGGGTGGCGGAAGTCCTCCTCGACTCCGATACCCGTCAGGAAAACTACTCCTTTAAGGATGGCCATGCAGCCACCGCATCGCCCAGCCGATGTGCGTTGAAGACTGACGAACGGAACTTGCCTTATTATGACATCGAATTACAGCACGGCAGTCAGTCGCAATATTCCGTATGCTTGCAGTGGAAGGTTGGTGCGGCTGTCAGCAAGGGGGACGTGATGCTTGCCCGTCTTTCCATGCGTACAATCTCTGCCCGTCAGGAGTCGGGGGAGTCGGTTGTCTATGCCTACTTTCAGGAAAGGCACACACCTTATACCAAAAGTTTCGTGACTCAGATTGGTGCCGGGCGCGAGTGGAAAACGTTCGACCTTCCTTTTGTAGCGCACAAGGACTTCACTTCCGGAGAGGCCGTCTTCGAACTGGCTCTCGGTTCGCTGGCACAGCACGTGGAAGTCTGCGGTGTGCAAATTCTGAACTTCAAAGAGGCATTGAGTGTGGATGAACTGCCTGTCACCCGTTTCTCTTATGCCGGTCGTGAAACTGATGCCCTATGGCGGCAGAAGGCACTGCAACGCATCGAGGAAATCCGGACGGCTCCCCTTACGATACAAGTGGTGAATGCAGCGGGAAAGCCGGTGAAAGGTGCGGTGGTAGAAGCGGTGATGCAGCAGTCGGACTTCCTTTGGGGAACGGCAGTCAACGAATCCGCCTTGTCGGGAGATGGAGCGGAAAACGACCTTTACCGTAAACATCTGAAAGAACTCTTCAACACAGCCGTCATCGAAAACGGCATGAAAGCCGGCGGATGGGCATGGGACATCAATCGGAAGGCAAACACCTTGCGCTCTTTCGAATGGTTGGACCGCAACGGGTTCCGTCAGCGCGGGCACAATCTTGTCTGGCCGGCATGGAAATTCAATCCATCCATCACGAAAGAAATAGCCCTCACCGATACTGCCCTTTTCAATCGTTTCATCAAAGCGCAGTTCTATGAACGGATGGCGTACACCAAGCATCGGGTGGTGGCATGGGATGTGGTGAATGAGCCGATGCATGAGAAAGAATTTTTCGCTTATCTACCCAAAGACATCATGGTGGAGTGGTATAAATTGGCGCAACGACTTGACCCCGAAGCGCAATTATTCATCAATGATTACGCCATGTTGAACTGCGTGCAGAGTCCGCAGAATATAAGTGAATATATAGACACTATCGAAATGCTTCGTAAGAAGGGGGCACCCATCGGTGGTATTGGCGTGCAGGGACACATAGGCAGGCAGCCTCGCAATCCGGAGCAGGTGCTGGCAGATTTAGACCTTTTCATACCTACCCGCTTGCCGGTTCAAATCACAGAGTTTGATATCAACACACCGGACGAAGAATTACAGGCGGATTATACGCGTGACTTTTTGATTGCTGTGTATAGCCATCCGTCCGTGACTGGTGTGATTCTTTGGGGATTTTGGGAAGCACACCATTGGAAACCGGATGCAGGGATGTTTCGTAAAGACTGGACGCCCAAACCGAACGCAGCCGTCTGGCGCGAATGGGTGACCGGACGCTGGAAGACTCATGTGAAGCAGTCTACCGACCGGAAGGGCACGGCGTGTCTTCGCGGACATCTGGGGAGCTACAAAGTACGTGTCACCTACAACAATACAGTGAAAGAAGTGGACTGCCATCTGGAGAAAAGTGGAAGTGAATTATTGGTTACGTTGTAAAAAATGGATAAATTGGTCATACTGTTATTGTTTAACATATCATTCTTATAGGGATGGAACCAAATGATGCTCTATATTTATAAAAAAAAGAATAAGATGTTATGAGTAGGATAGTCGTTATAGGCAGCAGTAATGCTGATTTAGTGATAAATACTAAAAAAGCTCCTGAAGGAGGTGAAACAGTGATGGGTGAATCATTTGCAATGAATTATGGGGGTAAAGGAGCCAACCAGGCTGTGGCAGTGCAGCGTATCGGAGGAGAGGTTACTTTTGTTGCCAAAGTGGGAGACGACCAGTTCGGTCACCAAATGCGCAATCATTTTGCGGAGGAAAAAATGGATCTGACCTATCTCTATACGGATGCAGAGACCTCGTCGGGTGTGGCTCTGATCATAGTTGACGGGCGTGCGGAGAACCGTATTGTCGTGGCAGCCGGTGCTAATGGTAAGCTGACGGAAAAGGACATCGAGACCGCCCTTCTGGCAATAGAGAAATCGGAAATTGTACTTATGCAGCTTGAAACGCCTATGGCTACAGTAGAGTATGTGTGTAAAAAGGCGGCGGCGTTAAACAAAAAGATGATTTTGAATCCTGCACCGGCGTGTCAACTGTCTGATGACCTGTTGAATGGCTTGTTCCTCATTACTCCGAATGAGACGGAAGCAAGTATATTGACCGGTGTCTCCGTGGAAGATGAGGCTTCGGCGCAAAAGGCTGCTGACGTATTGCTTGGCAAAGGGGTTCAGAATGTGGCTATCACACTGGGTGTTAAAGGTGTTTGGGTACAGAATGTTTACTGCAGCCTGTTGGTGAAGAGTTATAACGTTAATGCGGTTGATACGGTAGCGGCAGGCGATGTGTTCAACGGAGCAATGGCAGTGGCCTTGTCAGAAGGCAAGAATCTGATAGAGGCAGCCAATTTTGCTTGTGCCGCATCCGCTATCTCTGTGACGCGGATAGGTGCTCAATCTTCTGTGCCCTACAGGGAAGAGGTAGAAGATTTTATGAAATAATAATATAAGTAATGAAAAAAATCATGTTAACAGCCGGAGTAACGGCAGGATTATTAGTCACTTTAATTATTGGTTGCACTTCACCACAGCAGCGACAGTCATCACTTCCCGAGGAGATGACAATGTCAAAAGAAGTCCTTCTTGACAAGATCAAGGGTGGATGGGCCGGTCAAACCATAGGATGTACTTATGGTGGTCCCACCGAATTCAAGTTTAACGGCACGATGATTCAAGATTATCATCCTATCCGGTGGGAAGATGGAAATATAAAGGAGTGGATGATCAACGGTCCGGGGCTTTATGACGATATTTACATGGATCTCACTTTTGTGGAGGTCTTTGACCGTTTGGGGCTTGACGCGCCTGTCGATTCATTTGCCATGGCATTTGCCAATGCCAACTACATTTTGTGGCATGCCAATCAGGCTGCGCGGTTCAATATACTCAACGGAATTATGCCTCCGGAATCAGGTCACTGGCTCAATAACCCTCATGCTGATGATCTCGATTTTCAAATTGAGGCGGATTTCTCCGGACTTATGTCACCGGGTATGCCTAATTCAGCAAGTGAAATCTGTGATAAAATAGGGCATATCATGAACTATGGAAACGGATGGTACGGCGGTGTATATGTTGGTGCTATGTATTCGCTTGCTTTCGTTTCGGATGATATCGAATTTATTGTCACCGAAGCATTGAAAGTTATTCCTAAAGAGAGCTTATACTACAAATGTATGTACGATGTAATTGGCTGGTACAAGAAATATCCTTCCGACTGGAAACGGACTTGGCTTGAGGTACAGCGTAATTATTCGGAAGATATAGGTTGTCCCGATGGTGTATTCAAACCTTACGATATTGACGCTACTATCAACAGTGCCTATATTTTGATGGGACTTCTTTATGGTGAAGGCGATTTCTTTAAAACGATGGATATCTCGACCCGTTGCGGACAAGATTCAGACTGCAACCCTGCATCAGCCGCCGGTATTCTCGGTACCATCATTGGTTATAGTAAGATTCCCGAGTATTGGATGAAGAATCTGCGCGAAGGCGAGGATATTGATTTTGCATATACTTCCTCGTCGCTAAACAAAACCTATAAGATGAGTTATGCCCAAGCTATGCAAATGATTGAACGCAATGGGGGCGTAATTGCGGACAGCACTGTTACTATCAAGTGTCAGAAGCCGGTATCTGTAAAGTTGGAACAGGCATTTACCGGTATGTATCCTATTATGCGTAAGAACCTGAATAAAATGGCACAGGAGTTTGGCTCATTTAATTTTAACGGTACCGGCTTTGCCTTGCGCGGTAGCGTGAAGTCGAATAAGAAAGACTATGTGGCTGATCTATCGGTGTTTGTGGATGGCCAATTAGTACAGGAAATGAAGTTGCCGGCAGACTTCAACAAGCGTAGCCAGGAAGTATGCTGGAAGTATATGTTACCAAAAGGAGAACACACACTTTCCTTGAAGTGGAACAATCCGGAAAAAGAGGCAACACTTCACTGTGGTGAGATTATCGTGTATTCCGATGCACCTGTAAAGTTTAACCATCAATAATGGGGAGACGGAGATATGTTTATCGTAGATAATTATACATTAGCCATCCTGTTCTGTGTCGCCACGATGTTCTGTTGGGGATCGTGGGGAAATACACAAAAATTGGCTTCGAAGACGTGGCGTTACGAATATTTCTATTGGGATTATGTCATTGGAGTTCTTTTATTTTCTGTCTTGTCAGCGTTCACTCTTGGCAGTATCGGACAGACTGGTATCAGCTTTCTTCCTAATCTGATGCAAGCCGATTGCTACAATTTAGGTAGTGCATTGGTGGGAGGTGTTGTGTTCAATGCCGCTAACATCTTGTTATCGGCTGCTATTTCTGTGTGTGGCATGTCGGTGGCTTTTCCCGTAGGCATCGGGCTTGCTTTGGTACTTGGTGTGCTGGTCAACTATTTTGGATCGGCAAAAGGAGATCCGGTGTGGATATTTTCGGGTATAGTACTCATCGTTGTGGCGATTCTGCTCAATGCACTGGCCTATCGGAAAGCAATGGCCGGTGGTAAAAAGAAAGTCTCGTTTAAAGGTATCGCCTTGTCTATTTCTGCGGGAGTGATAATGGCATTCTTCTACCGTTTTGTGGCGGCGTCAATGGATCTTGACGATTTTGTCCGTCCGGCGGCGGGTAAATTGACCCCTTATACAGCTGTATTCGTGTTTTCTCTTGGCGTTTTCTTCAGTACATTTGTATTTAACAGTATTGCCATGAAGCATCCTGTGGAAGGTAAACCGATTTCTGTATCAGGTTATTTCAAAGGCTCTTCGACGACTCATCTGGTAGGTATGCTAGGTGGTGTGATATGGTGTCTCGGACAGTCTTTTAGTATGATTGCTTCTGAAAAGGCGGGTGCGGCGATCTCTTATGGACTCGGGCAGGGAGCCACGCTTGTATCTGCGCTGTGGGGAATTCTTATATGGAAGGAATTTCGAGGGGCTCCCCAAATTTCTAATCTTCTCAATATTGGTATGTTTGTGTTGTTTCTTATCGGTTTGGGTATGTTGATTTATGCAGGAGCTTAAAAGAATTGAATGCGATTGCCTGGGTAAGCTATTGGGATTCCCCATTTTTAACACATCTTCTTTATAGGAATAAAATGCAATCGGACTCTTAATAATATAAATGAATCAAAATTAAATAAAGTGAATGAGACTATGAGAAACATTAAAACGATGTGACGATTTTCGCAAAAAGAGATTAATTACCTTATTTTTAACTTTAAATGATTGAAAATGTATGAATAACCAAACGTTTAGGAATGATCCGGGGACAACTAGAAAGAGAAAACTGTTGTTTTGGATACTTCTTGTTCCATTTCTTACCGGTGGACTAAATGCTTATCCCCGTCCGGTATATGAGGATACGCCTGCTGTGCAACAGCAACAGCGGAAGATTACCGGAATTGTGCTGGATGCTACGGGAGAACCTGTCATCGGTGCCGCAGTCAAGATGTTGGGTGAAGGGGCTGCGCAAGGTACCATTACCGATTTTGAAGGACAGTTTGTGATTATAGGTCCTGCAGCGGCATTTCAGCTTGAAATTTCGTATATCGGCTTCAAGAAGAAAGTAGTCAATGTGGTTGCTGGGAAGAACAAGTATAATGTTCAGCTTGTGGAAGATACCCAATTATTGGATGAAGTGGTAGTAGTGGGTTTTGGTACACAGAAAAAAGAAACCGTGACTGGAGCAATTTCCATGGTTCAGACGAAAGAACTGGTACAGTCTCCACAGGCGAATGTGAGTAATATGCTGGCGGGACGTATGCCGGGACTTTTGGCCGTACAGCGGAGTGGTGAGCCTGGCTCTGACTATTCTACGTTGCGTGTCCGTGGTGTGGCAACCTTTGCCGATGGTGAAGGTTCTCAAGAACCGCTCGTGATGGTGGATGGTATTGAAACGACTAATTTTAATAATATCGACCCCAATGAAATAGAATCTTTATCTATTTTGAAGGATGCCTCATCTACGGCTGTATATGGTGTGAGAGGTGCCAACGGTGTGATTCTGATTACTACCAAGCGCGGTAATACCGGAAAGCCGACTATCACCTATTCGGGTAATTTTGCCATGAATCAGTTTACAGACATTCGAGAAACGATGAATGCGGAGGAATATACCCGTTCATACAATGAGGCTCGCAAATATGACTCATATATTACGGGTGGGTATACTCCCAGATTCAAAGATGATGAACTGGCTAAATATGCTTCAGGGGAAGATCCTATATTCTATCCGGACGTAGACTGGTATGATTTGATGTTGAAAAAAAGCTCTTTCACTACACAACACAACGTAAACATATCCGGTGGTGTGGAAAAAGTGAAGTATTTCGTTTCAGCCGGTTATTATAATCAGGAAGGTTTGTTTAACAATACGAATTTGTTGAAGGGATATAATGTACAGTCTGGTTACAATCGTTTCAACTTCCGCTCCAATCTGGATTTTGAGATTAGTAAGCGATTGAGTGTAAAGCTGAACATTGCGTCGCAGATGGAAAATATTACCGGTAATGCCGGTGATACAGGAAGATTGATGGATGCCATAGCCAGAGCCAATCCTATTTGTTCACCGGGAATCATAGACGGAAAAATTATAAATACCGGAGTTTCCAACCCGTTTATAAATTTCTATCAGAATGGTTTTCGAAAAGATTATCGCAACCACTTGAACGGTTCCGTAGGATTGAAATATAAAATACCCGGCATAGACGGTTTGCAGTTTACCACCACTTTCTCTTATGAGAATTATTATCGTCATCAATCAACGTATGTGAAAAACCCATTTCTGACTTATACGGTTCAGCGCACAGAGTCAGGCGGAGTTCATTTCACTCCATCGACTTCCGACAAGCCTTTCACTTATTCGGGAACATTTGGCAAGAATAGACGGACTTATTTTGAGGCCGGATTCAACTATAACCATAAATTTGGAAAGGATCATGCAGTGACGGCTTTGTTACTCTATAATCAGAGTCGTAGAATAGATCCTAATTTGGCATATAAAGTAGCTAACAGTTATCAGGGACTTGTAGGTCGTGTTACTTATGATTATAAGAGCCGCTATTTGTTGGAGTTTAATGTCGGATACAATGGAACGGAAAACTTTGCGGAAGGCAGACGCTTCGGCTTTTTTCCTGCTTATTCTGTGGGTTGGGTGGCTTCCGAAGAACCCTTCTTCCCGAAAACGGACATTGTTTCGTTCTTGAAATTGAGAGCTTCTTATGGTGAAGTGGGTAATGACCGCATTGGTGGTGACCGTTTCTTGTATTTGCCTACTGCTTATACTACCGGTACAGGAGGACAATATTATTTCGGAGAAGTGGGCTCCACTTATACAAAACAAAACATATCTAAAGAAGGCAAAATCGGTAATCCCTATTTAACATGGGAACGTGCCAAGAAGATGAATATAGGTATTGAGGCATCTTTCTGGAATAATAAGATCAGGGTGGCGGCAGATTATTTTACAGAGAAACGTGATAATATTTTGGCTAACCGGAAGAATTATGCTGTTCTTTTCGGAGGAATACCTTCTGCCATGAATTTGGGTAAAATGAAGAATGGCGGATTTGAATTGGATGTTACTTATAGAGGTGTATATCAGGATCTTAATTATTGGGTACGTGGAAACTATACCTACGCGCATAATAAGATTGAATATATGGATGAGGTGAAGACACCGTATGAATATCAGCAACGGACAGGACAAATATTGGGACAGTATTTCGGATTGATTTGTGACGGTATATACAATACTTGGGAGGAAGTGAATGACCCGAATCGTCCGAAGTCCAGTTGGCAGAACAATAAAATCCAGCCGGGAGATTTGATTTATCGGGATGTGAATGGAGACGGCATCATTAATAATTATGATGAAGTGCCCATCGGGTATTCCAACTATCCGGAAATCGTATATGGCTTTTCGTTTGGCGGTGACTGGAAGGGATTTGATCTTTCGGTATTGTTCCAGGGTACTGCTCATGTTTCATTGCGATACTCGCGTTACTTTACCCGTGGCTTTGCGGAAGACTTCTCCGCACCTAAAGCGTTGTTGAAGAGTTGGAGTCAGGAGCGTTATAATCAAGGATTGCCGATTGAGTTTCCTCACTTGTCGGAAGGAGATACTTATCAAAAACATAATTATCAGAACTCAACTTTCTGGACTCGCGATGCAAGTTATCTGCGTTTAAAGAATGTGGAGATAGGCTATACCTTTAGTTCGGACTGGTTGAAGAAATTGCACATGTCTTCCATGCGTATATTTATCAATGGTAATAACCTGATTACATGGTCGGATATGTTTCAGGGGGTAGACCCTGAAACTGCTCAGCAAGAGACGAATTATGAGCCGTATCCTATTACTAAGATATATAACGTAGGAGTGAACATTAAATTCTGATTCATTCATAAAATAATTCAGCTATGAAAAATAGATTTTTAATAAAGATACTTCTTTTGTTGGCGGTAATTTGTACTTCTGTCAGTTCATGTGTGAAAGGCTTTGATGAGTTTCTGGACAAACCGCCCGGGGTAGATATTACGGAAGATACCATTTTTTCTACAAAGAAGGATATAGAGACCTTTCTTTTCGGTACATATATGTATGGTATACATTCCTATTATCCGTATGACACGACTAATGAAAGTGTGAATCCTAATCCCTCTATGTGTATGACGGCTCCCATGACGGATGAGGCGGAAATGGCACAGACGTATTTTGCTTCACAAGCATGGAATACGGGAGCTATATTGGCTAACAATATCAAGAAACAGGAAGACATGCGATTTGATTTGCGCTGGACGGCTATCCGTCGGTGCAATATTATTATTGAACGTTTGCCGGGGACTTCACTTACGCAGAAAGAAAAAGACCAGTATATGGGTGAGACATTGTTTCTCCGTGCATTGAATAACTTTGAAATGTTCAAGCGTTATGGTGGTATGCCCATTGTGGACAAACGTTTGACAGACGATGATGATTGGAACAAACCGCGTGCTTCAGTGGAGGATTTTGTGAATTATATTGTGAATGATTGTACAGAATCTGCCAGATTGTTGAAAGGCGTCGTATATAGTGCCAACCAGCGCGGACGCATTACGGATGCGGCTGCATTGGCATTGAAGGCCAGAACGCTGCTGTATGCGGCAAGTCCGCTCTTTAATACGGATACACCTTATCTGCCGACAGAACATCCGGAACTGGTATGTTATGGCAATCGTGACCCGCAACGCTGGAAACAAGCGGCAGATGCTGCCTTGGCAGCTCTAGATGCTGCTCATGCGTCCGGCTTCAAATTGTTGGATAACGATGATGTTGAGAATGATTATCGTAAAGTATGGGATACATACGATAATGAAGAGATTATCTTGGCAGAGAAGTTTACTGGGAAAATCGGAAACTGGTCCAAACCTTGGTGTGTGATACTGCCTGCGGGTTTAGGTATGAACGGTTGGGCAGGAAATGCAGTATGCGTACCACATAACTTTGTGCGTAAATATGAGAAGATGAACGGCACTCCTCAAACATGGAATGAACCGGGTGTGCCGGGTACGGACCTGATGGAGAAATATGCAGAATTGGATCCTCGTTTTAGACAAACGATGGCGTATAACGGCTCAAGTTGGAATCATGCCTATACAGATATGCAACTGTACGAGGGAGCTACCGGACAAAGTCCTGTTCCCAGTGCGAATGTAACGGGTGTGATAATGCATAAACTCATACCTTATGCTATGAGTAGCTCTACTAACTATCAGATGGAGGCAAATGCTATCTTGTTCCGTGTCGGTGAACTCTATCTGGACTATGCGGAAGCATTGAATGAATCACTTTCGTCACCTTCTCCGGAGGTATATGATGCTGTCAATACGATTCGTGACCGCGCAGGTATGCCTGATCTGCCTTCCGATCTTTCGAAAGAACAGATGCGGGAGCGTATAAAGAATGAACGTGCTGTCGAACTGGCTTATGAAGACCATCGCTTATGGGATGTCCGTCGGTGGATGGATGCCGAGAAAGAGGGGGTTATGCAAGGATCGTTTTATAAAATAACCATTACACGTAAGAGCGGACAGAAATTGGCGCAAAAATGTGATTATGTGATATCCGAATATGAAAAGCGTATATTCAATCGCAATATGTATCTGCACCCGATTTTTGAGAATGAGATAAACAAGGGATACATGACACAGAATCCCGGCTGGTAATGAGTAGGTTAAACATCGTATAGAAGATATATATGACAATGAAATATAGAAATATTATAATGCGGCTTCTCCCCGTTTGTCTGTTGATTCCTTCAACGATACAGGCACAACAGGAGCGTGCCGTTGCGGATTGGATGAAGAAAGATTCAACTGTTGTAACTCGATTGGGTGAAATCTCTTCATGGAAAGTAACCGGCGCTATGTCAACGGTGAAAGGTTCCAAACTGGAAAAGTCATTTACGCAGAATGTGATGAACACATTATATGGAGAAATACCTGGTCTGACAGTGATGCAGGGAAGTGGTGAGCCGGGCAGTGACTCGCCCACCATGAATGCCCGCGGATTTAATACATTCAGTACGACAGACCGTTCAGTTCTCGTGATTGTGGATGGTTTCGAGTCTACATTCGATCAGCTGGCCGTGCAGGAAATAGAATCTGTAACCTTGTTAAAAGATGCGGCGGCAGCTGTTGTTTATGGTATGCGTGGAGCAAATGGGGTGTTGTTGGTGACTACTAAAAAAGGGACGGTGAAACCGCTGGAAGTGAATTTCAGTGCGCAATTGGGTTTTAATACCCCTTTCCGTACACCTAAATATCTGGATTCGTATGGTTATGCGTATCTCTATGATGAGGCCCGTGTCAATGACGGCTTGGACCCTGTTTATACGGGAACGGATGCGATGGATGCATACAAAAACGGTGGCGATCGCTATTTGTATCCCAATGTCAATTGGTATGACGAGGTGTTGAAGAAAAGCTCGATATTGCAGAACTATAATCTGAATTTCAGTGGTGGAAATGAAACTATCCGATATTTTGCGTTGCTGAATTTTTCGGATAACAGTGGTTTCTTTAAAGGGACTGACCGTAAACGTGAAACAAGTTCCAATAGTAAGTACACTCGTTATAACATTCGGGCGAATGTAGATGTGAATATTACGAAGAATATATCAGCCGAGATGAGACTGGCTGCTAATATTCAGGATCAGTCGGGGCCTGCCGGAGGTGCATGGAACGTATATAACAAACTGTCATTGTTGCCCCCGAATGCTTTTCCAGTACGCAATCCGAATGGGACGTTTGGCGGAAATGCTACATTCAGTAATCCGGTGGGTGATTTGACTGAAACCGGTTACAATTCTTACAATGCACGTAATATACAGTCTAATCTGCGTATACGCTACGATTTGGACGCATTGACGAAGGGATTGAGCATTTCGGCTGCCTTCTCGTTCAACAATTACTTTATCGGTCATTACAATAAGAGTAAGAAGTATCCTTATTATTCTTTGGCTATGTCCGAGGATGAATATATCTATAACGGGTATAGTGAGAAAACACCTATGTCGATAGATGATTCAAAGTCTAACCAATGGCGTAATACAACTTATGAGGGTACGATTGATTATAGTCGTATTTTTGGAAGTCGGCATAGCGTAGATGCTAACGTGGCGTTCTTTGCGCAGGAAATGTACAAACTGGAGGGAACATATAAATATAATGATAAGGAGATTAAAGATAGCCAATTCCCTCATAAGAATGTAGGGATACGGGGACGCGTTTCGTACGGTTACGATCAGCGGTATATCGGGGAAGTTGCTTTCGCATACGAAGGATCTGACCTGTATGCCCGTGGCAACCGGTTCGGACTCTTTCCTGCCGTATCGTTGGGCTGGATTGCTTCTAATGAAGAATTTCTGAAAGGAAACGACCTTCTGACTTTCTTGAAAATGAGAGGTTCGTATGGAACAGTAGGAAACGCTGCCATTGTGGGGGGCAAAAGGTATGCCTATACCCAGGATTATACATATAGCGGTGGTTACTATAAAGGCGATACGCAAACATCGGTATCAGGTCTTATGGAAGATGCCGTAGCCGATCCTGGCAGGACTTGGGAGAGTGAGAAGAGATTGAATATAGGTATTGATGCTACACTTTGGAACAAGTTGGATATGAGTCTGGATTATTTCTGCCACAAGCGTTCTGATATATTGGTATCTCCTACAGGGGCAATTCCCGGTGTTTTGGGCATGACGTTCGCTACACTCAATATGGGAAAAACAACGAACAAAGGTTTTGAGGCTTCATTGAGATATAGCGATGCTTTAAGTAACGGACTGAAGTTTTATGCGCAAGGTAACTTTTGGTATGCCAAGAACAAGATAGACTATATGGCAGAGGAATATCGCCCCTATCCGTATCAGTTGAGAACCGGACAGGCGTTGGATCAGGGATTTGGTTTGGTAGCTCTTGGACTGTTCAGGGATGAGGATGATATTAAAAACTCACCTACGCAGACTTTTGGTGATGTGCGTCCCGGTGACATCAAATACAAGGATATGAACGGTGATAAACAAATTGACGATCAGGATGCTTGTCCTATTGGGTATACGGGTACACCGCAATATTCCGCCAGTTTGACTTTAGGATTGAAATACAAGGGCTTTGATTTTGAAACCATGTTCTATGGGGTAGGCAACCGGACAGTCTATTTGTCTGGAAGCACTTATTGGGCTTTCCAAAATCAATATGCGGCTCCTGAGTCTGCATTATACCGTTGGACGGAAGCAACCAAAGAGACTGCTATCTATCCGAGACTGTCTACACAAGCGAATCCGAATAATACGAAATATTCTTCATTTTGGCAGGAGAATGGTTCTTTCTTGAAGCTAAGATATGTAGAAGTCGGATACACATTGCCGGAGAAGTGGAGCAAAGCTGTTTATGCTGATAAAATCCGTTTCTTCCTGAATGGTACTAATTTATTCAGTCTGCATCATTTGCATGATATGAGCAATGCGGATCCGGAAGGTCTTTCGGGAGTTCCTGCCATGCGGACAGTAAGTGCCGGTGTGAAACTGCAGTTCTGATGTGTTTAATTCCTAAAAAGTGAAAGAAATGAAAAAGAAAATATTACTATTTATGCTACCTTGTCTGGCTGCGCTGACTTCGTGTGAGGACTATTTGGACAGGGATGTGGAAACAGCATTGAATGAGGATATAGCGTTTTCATCGTATGAAAATGCAACGTATGTAGCTTATTCCGTATATGGTGATCTTCCTCAGGGGTTGTCGGAAATTGGTGGATCGGCTATGATGGCTGCCGCTACGGATGAGGCTGAATTTACGATTCAGACACATTCTGTACAGAAGTTCAATACCGGAAGTTGGCTTCCAACTGATATGCCGGATAATCCACTGAACAGATATTATGCGTCCATTCGTAAGGTATACAACTTTCTGGAGCATGCAGATTATATTAACTATGATGACGTACGTGACAATCCTTCAACACCGGGAGCATACGAAGCCCGATTGGAAGATGTACGTCAGTTGAAGAATGAGGTGTTGTTGCTGCGTGCATTCTATATGTTTGAACTTATCAAACGTTATGGTGGTGTTCCAATTGTAAAGGAGAAACTGAAGTTGGATGTGGATTACAAAACTTTGAAGCGCAATACATTGGAAGAATGTGTGAATGAGATTATTCACTGGTGTGATGAGACGGCCAAAGTATTACCGGTTAAACAGCCGGATGCGGAGCTCGGGCGTTTGACGAAAGGGGTTGCGAAAGCACTGAAAAGCCAGGTATTACTTTTTGCGGCAAGTGAACTGTGGAACAATTCGTCTTGGGCGGGCGGCTATGCACATCCTGAACTGATTTCATTACCGGCAGGAGATAGGAACGCCCGTTGGAAAGCTGCGGCGGATGCGGCAAAGGCGGTCATTGATATGGCTGGTGAAGCTGGTTACGAATTGGATACCTATGCCAACTTATTTGGGACGACTGCCTACAAAAGTAAGGAAATCATTTTCTGTCGTCGGGATGATAAGAAAAATGATTTTGAGAAGGTGAATCTGCCGATTAGTTATGACTTAGTGACAGGAGGAAATTGCCCTTCACAAAATCTGGTAGATGCTTTCCAAGTGAAAGACGGTACAAAGGCGGTTGATTTTGACTGGTCCAATCCTGTACATGCCGGCAATCCTTATGCAAACCGGGACTCTCGCTTGAATACGTTCGTGGTATTAAATGACACATGGTTTAAGGAACGCAATGTGGAAGCATGGGCTGGAGGACGAGACGGAGCAGGAGTGCGTAATGCAACTCCTACCGGATATTATATTAAGAAATTCATATATGCCTATAATGACTTAACGAAGGATCAAAAATCGGTTCATACATGGATTTATACTCGTCTTGCCGAAATTTATCTAAACTATATAGAGGCATTGAATGAATATAAGCCGGGAGACAGTGATATTAAAAAGTATTATGACTTGATTCGCAGCCGTGCAGGTATGCCGGGACTGCCTGCTGATTTGTCTCAGGATGAAGTCCGGAAACTGATCAGACAAGAGCGCTTTGTAGAACTCTGCTTTGAGGGCAAACGTTGGTTTGATCTCCGTCGCTGGATGGATGAAGAAACTTTGAAGCAACCGCTTCGCAAAGTTGACATCACAAAGAAAGCAACCGGTGGATTCACGTATGTTGCTGGAAAGTTGGAGGACAGGGTCTTTGAAAAGAAGATGTATTTCTATCCGATTCCACAGAGTGAGCTAAACAAACTGCCTGATTGGGATCAAAATCCGTTATGGTAATGAATTGTATTTTATATAATGTGACGAATATGAGAAAGAATATGCTTTTTATGCTAATATGCGGCTGGACGTTAGCAACGATTTTTACCTCATGCGGCTATGATGAATATGCCGATGCCGATTATCCGGAAACAACAATCTATCAACCGATGGCACTTGAATCTATCTGGAATATCGACACTCCGAATCCAGATGGTGCGTCTTATGTAACTCCCGGCGGTTCGAAAAGATATGAGATCGATAAAGCCAATAATAAGTTTATTGTATTGTTGGGTGTAGTTCAGTCGGGAATTGAGTTCAAATCATCCACAGTGGATATATCGATAGATCATTCTATTGTCAATACAATGATAATGGACGGGCGTTTACCGATTGGAACTTTGCCTTTGCCCGCGCCGGCATATTCATTACCTTCATCGGTTGAACTGATGTCTGATGCGGCTTTTTCTCCTTTTCGAATGGAGATTGATTTAAATACGTTGCTTGATGCTGATAATAGAGGGAAAAAATTCGCGGTTGCTGTGAAGATTTCCAGTATGTCTGTAGCTGTTAATGATGGTTTGGATACTGCTGTAATATGTATTGATACTAACTTTATTCAAGATTTGATGTAATATGAAACTAATATATAGTCTATCTACGTTATTGTATAGCTTTCTGATGATTGGTTGCAGCCATGAACTTCCCAGTCTTGAAACGGGAGCTGCTTCAGGTCCGGGGTCATCTACGAATGCTTATTTTATATCTCCTACCGGTTCAGACGATAATACAGGTAGGGCAGAAACCTTTCCTTTTAAGAGTTTTGACAAGGTACTGACGGTTATAAAACCTGGGGATGTTGTAAATGTGATGCCGGGTACTTTTTATGCAAACGGGAAACCGATTATTGATTTGTTGAGCAAACATTCGGGCGAAGCTGATAAATATATTACATTTAAGGCTCATGATCCGAATAATAAACCGATTCTGTCAGCGGCGGGCGATAAGGTGTGGAATGCTGTGAATATAAACGCTTCCTATATTATCATAGATGGGTTGGAACTGGCAGGTGGTAATGCCGGTATCGACAAAATGGAGGCTTATAATAATGCCTATGCTCATAAATATAGTCCTGGTTCTGTAGATTGGTCGAGAAGTGCAAGATTCAATACTAACGGGATTACAATAGGAGCTTCGGGAGCAACATCCGCACGTCCTGACCATGTCATTGTACGTAACTGTAGCGTGCATGATTTTCCCGGAGGAGGCATTAGTGCCATACAAGCCGATTATGTAACGATTGAGAATAATCGGGTTTACAACAATAGTTGGTATACAATGTATGCTTGTAGTGGAATCAGCATTCTGACTCCAGTTAACAGTGACAGGAGTACGGACTATAAGAATATTATAAGGAACAATATTTGTTATAACAATCGGACTGAAATTCCTTGGATAAATACTTCCGACTTTTCTCTTTCCGATGGAAACGGCATTATTGTCGACATCAACATTACTCCTCAATCGGATGGAGTAGCTGTCGGTGAAGGAGAATATACGGGACGTACACTGGTTGAAAATAATGTTTCCTTTAATAATGGTGGTTCAGGAATACACTCTTTTAAAGCTAAGCATGTTGATATTATCAATAATACGGCTTATCATAATACTTGTAAGTATGAAACAGGATACGCCGAAATCTGGACGAACAATTGCGAGGATGTGAATATTGTGAATAATATCATGTATGCTCGTTCAAATGGAAATTGTAATCTGCCAATCAAAAATGCAACGGAAAAATATAGTCATAATTTGTATTTCAATGGAAAGATAAATATGACAACAGGTACTGGTGATAAGGAAGCGGACCCATTATTCGTAAACTTGTCAATTGAAGGAGATAAAGCAGATTTTCATCTACGTACAGGCAGTCCTGCAATTGGTCATGGCATTCATACCGATTATATGTCGGGAGTTGACATTGAAGGTAATCCCAGACCTGCGTCAAAAGTAGATGCAGGTGCTTATCAGTATATTGGTGAATAAGTGATAAATGGGTTCTTTATTTAAAACTTTAAATTAGAATGATATGTTAAAACTCATTTCTTGGAAATTGTATATATGGATGGTAGCTATCTGTTTTACAGCTACTTTTATAACCTCGTGTGAAAAGGATGATGAAAATGTTTCGGTATCGGATGTTGCTCTTGGTGATTCTGAACTGTTGCTGATAAACGGACAGAAACAGACTCTCAAAGCTATTATTCTTCCGGCAGAGGCTACCAATAAAAGTGTAACATGGCAGTCAAGTGATAATGCTGTGGCTACGGTGAATGAACGGGGCGAGGTGGAAGCCAAGTCGGTAGGTACAACTACAATTACCGTCACTACTGTGGACGGTAATAAAACTGCGATGTGTGAGATTGAAGTGCGGAAGCCCATCGCTTCTGTTACCGGTGTTACGTTGAATAAAACAGAATTGCCTTTACTTGTAGGACAAACGGAAACTCTGACGGCGGTTGTTGTTCCAGAAGATGCAACGTTCCCGGAGGTAACATGGGAATCAAGTGATAACGCGATTGCTACAGTCAGTAGCGCGGGAGTGGTTGAAGCGAGAGCGGTTGGTACGGCTACTGTTACAGTTACGACTGTTGATGGTCTGAAAACGGCAACTTGTGCTGTAACGGTTGACGTAAGTCAGTTTACTGTAAAATTTGAGAGCAATGGAGGCAGTAAAGTAGAAGATGTGATAGTAGATAAGGGGGGACTTTTAGTTGCACCTACAAATCCTGTCAAGGAGAGCGGATTGGATGAAGGACTTTACTTGGGAACCGTTAATCCGAATGTCGCTGCTTACACTTTTGACGGATGGTATACAGAGGAGACGCTTGAAAATAAATATGACTTTACAGTTCCTGTGACTCATGATCTGACTCTTTATGCGAAGTGGAAGGGGGATAATCCAGCTCCGATTGACATAGAATCTGTAACGGGAAGTAATATTCTGGAGAAAGGGTATAATTATCTCAATGCACTTTCATTGACTAGCTTGACTGAATACACGCTTGTACTGGGAAGTGATGTGAAAAATCCTGCATTCTCCGGAGATTTTACCAATAAGAATGTATCTTTATTACTTATAGGTAAAGGGGAAGAACGGGTAATTAGCAAAACTTATATCGGCAACATATTCTTATTTAAAGCAGGTACGTTTATCATAGGTGATAAAATAACGATTACCGCAAGCGGGATTGGTAATTATTATCCTGTCTATCTGCTGGGAACGGCTAATGTTATCATGAAGGCTGGTGCGAAAATATCAAATGTTACGGGTGCTACTGGTCAGGCAGCTGCCGTCTACTTAAATGATGGAAAATCTACTTTCACAATGGAAGGCGGAGAAATTTGTAATAATGTGGTTGAACTGACTACTGCTAACAATTGCGCTGCAGTTGCTGTTATTTGGGGAACATTCAATATGAAAGGTGGTATTATTTCTGGTAATGAAGTAAAAACAAGTTTTAATACAAAATGTATAGCGGGCGGTGTATATGTTAATAATTGGAATAAATTTCACAAAACAGGTGGGGTGATCAAAGACAACAGTGCTCAGATTACTGCTGCTGAAGCTGGTGCCGGAAAAACAGGTCAGCAAGTGTTTTACAGTGCGAATAATAACAATGTTTCTACTTGGAAAAAGGTGGATGACGCTTTAGGAGAAGGTGATAATCTGACGACTGACAATGTGTCCGATCCTCTTTGGAAAAATGTAGAATAAGCTGATTGAACAACAGTGAGAGAGGATATGCTTTTTGTTTTTAAGCGTATCCTCTTTTGTTGTACTAGCATATATTCAAAGAGGTGTCCGTCGGCTGGATACTGTAAACCAGTCAAAGGCGGAAAAGAAGTCATTGCTTTATGTTAATTCTTTCCAAAAGGCTATAGGAGTATTTATGTTTGTGTACTCTTTATAACTAAAAGGGAAACATTGGAAAGGATTGAATTTATGGTAAATATGGATAAGAACATACCTCCGAATAATAAATATGATATAGATGCTTTGTTCATGGTTTCGGACAAAGAAATTTTAGAAACGCCGGTTTCTTCCGAAATAATGGAAGAAGCTGAAGCTGCACAAGAAAAGGTGTTTGATGAAATTTTAAAAAGAATTGAAATAGAAACCACTCTCAAGGAGGATGTAACATCCTGTTTGTAGCAATCAATATGTAATAGTTCTTGCCATTATATGTTTAAATCATTTTACATTAATAGTTAACAGAATATGAAACGAATTGCAATCTTTACTTTTTTATCAATTTTTGTTGGTTCCTTTGCTTCTGCACAGGTGTCATGGTATGTGACTGGTGCAGGAAATGACAGCAATACGGGGAAATCAGAGAAAACGGCGTTTCGTACGCTTCAGAAAGCTGCGGAACTTGTAGAACCGGGAGATGTGGTGTATGTGGGTGATGGTGTCTATACCAGTAGCGATACTTCCGATAACAGTGCCGTGTTGCATATCAAACGGTCGGGTACTGCAGATGCATGGATTACATGGAAAGCTCTTGATGATCAATATCCGGTAGTGCGTCCCGATGGTTGGGGCGGAATTGCAGTCGAGGCATCTTATCATATATTGGACGGTATCAACGTTATCGGACGCAATGATTCTATTGCTTTGAAAGATGCGATAGCCGACTTGGAGAATAAGACTCCCAATCCGACATTTAACACAAACGGTATTTTTATCAACGGACGTAATTCCAAACCTGATGCAAAGCCGCATCATGTCATTGTGCGTAACTGTACGGTGGCTAAGTGTCCTGGTGGAGGAATTACGGCTATAGAAGTCGATTATATCACGGTGGAGGATTGCAAGGTCTTCAACAATGCGTGGTTCATGCGTTATGCCGGTTCGGGTATCACGACTTTGAATAACTGGGCTTTTGATAATGCTCCCGGATACCATGTGATTATCCAGCGTAATCTGGTATGGAATAATAAATGTTTCGTTTCATGGGAACGGACAGGCAAATTGAGTGATGGGAACGGTATTCTATTGGACGTAACCAATCAGGACGGACTAAATCTGGCAAATCCGGATGCTGATGCTACGGCAGGACAAAATCAGACAACAATGGCAAAACCTACAGCAAATGAAAAGCCCAGACGGCCTATTTGGAAAAACCGGGCGTTGATTGCTAATAATGTGAGTGCTTATAATGGAGGTTCCGGTATTCATACTTTTAGAACAAGCCATGTGGATATAATCAATAATACGACCTACTGGAACGGAACTTCCGTAGGCTATGAGGAACTGTTCCCTAATCATTCAACTGATATTGTCATTCTGAACAATATCATTGTTCCTCGTCCCGGTGGAAAGGTGACCTCTAATAATAAGAATAAGGATATTCGTTGGGATTATAATATTTATCCAGTAGAACAGAATGTTTTCAAAGGAGCGCACGACATTGTTGCCGATCCTCGATTTGTAAATCCTCACATAGACCTTTCCATCGGAAACTTTAAACTGAAAAAGGGAAGTCCGGCTTTGCATTCCGGTACGGACGAGATACCACAAACTGTCGACAATCAGGGTGACAAACGTCCGAAAGGTGCGGGACGAGATAGAGGTGCTTATGAACAATAACAGGAGGGTGTATAGATGAATCAATGGAATATAATAATGCTGGGGCTGTTATTGTCGGCCATACAGACGTTTGCACAAAGTAAACCTGCCGGCTTTGATGCTTATGCCACATTGTCTGCAGGTGAACTTAGGATAGGCAACTCTGCTATAGAACGAGTGTTCGTATGGAATGGAGGACATCTTCTTACCAAGTCTTTGACGGATAAGGGGCATGCAAAAACATGGAGTGTTGCCAATCATGTTCCGGATTTAATACTTCCGGGAGAAAGTCAGTCCGGAGAAAATGCCACATTTGAAGTGCATTATGTACCAGCAAACCAAACTGTTCCTCAGCACATCCGGGCTGAAATAATTTATTCTTTAGGTACATTAGATATTAAGCGTGTATATCGTGTCTATTCCGAATGTCCCGCTATCGCCTGCGAACTATATTATAAAGGTTCTTCACGAAATAACTGGGTGCGAGATGGGGTACATCAGGGCGATCAGGTGAATATTGAAAAATTGACCTCTTCGAAGGAAAGCATTATACCGGTAATCGAATATTTGAATTTGCCGGGAAGGCATTGGCAACTTCGTGCTGTAGAGTTTTTTGACATTACTGACCGGTTTAATAATTTGGTTAAAGAGGTTGATGCGCTTTCTTATCGTCTTATGAGTTATCATGGAAATTTGCTTTTTGCTTTTGATAAGCAAAGCCGGCAGGGAATTTTCTTTTTGAAAGAGGCTCCGGCATCGCATGTCCAATTGGCGTATCCAGGTGGTGACTTTCTGACAGAGTATGGTTCATTGAAAATGATAGGTGCGGGAATATCACCGGATGATTTGGACACTGTGGAGTGGAAGAGAGGGTATGGCTTTGTGACCGGAGTATATTCACAAAAATTTGAAGAAGGCTTGAAAGCTCTTAGAAATTATCAGAAAAATGTGCGTTTGTTGAAAGCGGATAGGGATGAAATGATTATGATGAATACTTGGGGAGACCGTGCGCAGGATACGCGTCTTGGTGAAAAGTTTGCTTTGGCAGAGCTGGAAGCTGGAGGCCAATTGGGGATAACCCATTTTCAATTGGATGACGGCTGGCAACAGGGTATATCAGCCAATTCGGCATTTGAAGGCGGTTCCTTTAAAGCAATCTGGAATAATCCCCGTTATTGGGACGTAAACCTGAAAAAGTTTCCGAATGACCTCTATCCTATTCTGGAGAAAGCCAAACAGCGTGGGATAAAGATAGGTCTGTGGTTCAATCCAAGTGCGGATGATGACAATGCGGACTGGGAGAAAGATGCTGACAGACTGATTTATTTGTATAAAAAATATGGTGTTTCTACGTTCAAAATAGACGGAGTGAAGTTGCCAACGAAGGCTGCGGAACATAATTTCAGAAAGATGCTTGACAAGGTAAATCAATATACCGATAATAATGTCGTGTTTAATTTGGATGTGACTGCTAATCGAAGGGGGGGCTATCATTATTTCAATGAATATGGCAATCTTTTTCTGGAGAATCGCTATACAGATTGGCAAAACTATTATCCTTATACAACGTTGCGCAATTTGTGGATGCTTTCGCAATATGTGCCTGCAGAGAAAATACAGATAGAGTTTCTGAATAAGTGGCGTAATGTGGCTTTATATGCGGATGATCCTTACAGACCAGATATTTATTCTTTTGAGTATTTGTTTGCCATAACGATGGCTGCTCAGCCGTTGGCGTGGTTTGAAGGTTCTAAGTTGCCTTCGGATGCAATCAAAGAGATAGCTCCTGTGATAAACAAGTACCTGAACATACAGCATGATTTTCATCAGGGGTACATATTTCCTATCGGGGACGAACCTTCGGGCAATAATTGGACGGGATTCCAGTCCTTTCAGGATAAAAGAGGGTATTTTATTGTATTTCGTGAAAACAATGACAGCCCGGATACTTCTATGACTACTTGGTTGCAGGAGGGTATAAATGTGAATTGTAAGTTAATCTTAGGCAAAGGCAATTCTTTTAAGGGTAAAGTGGGTGAGGATGGCAAACTGAAGTTTGCCCTTCCTGATAAGAATTCTTATGCATTGTATTCTTATACGATTAATGACTAATAAAACTAATTTTCAATGAGAACACTTAAATGGATAGTATTTTTTGTTTTTTTGTTGGTGGGACTGTCTCATGGTATTTTAGCTGCAACGACGGATGGAGTTGTTGATGCGTCTGCTTATGGCTTTTCGCCTGATGCGAGTGGTGTAGAGAACACGAAAGCACTTCAGAAAGCTGTAGAACAAGGTGGCACGATTCAGGTGAATCAACCCGGAATTTATAAGGTATCAGGGACGGTTTATATAGGAGATAATACTTCCCTGGTATTTGGCAATGGAGTATATATAGAGAAGTCGGCCGAAAATGGAGCTTTTACTCATGTATTCTTGAATAAGGGTGCTTTGACTCGGACTTATAACCATCATATTGGGATAATAGGATTGCACTTGAAAGTAAATGGAGTGGATAAATGGATGGATGACGTATATGGCCTGCGGGGACATGTGTCGTTTTTTTATGTAAAAGATATTAAGATAGAAAATTTCCGTTGTTATGACCTCAACAGAATGCAGTTCTGCTTGCATATTTGTACATTTGAGGATTTGCAAATTAATGATGCGATTATAAAAGGGAAAAAGGACGGCATTCATTTAGGACCGGGCAAACGTTTTCGTATCAGCAATGTGGTGTTCAATACTAAAGATGATGCAATAGCACTTGTTCCAGGCGATTGGGTATCGGCGAATCCGGAGTTCGGCAATCTTGAGAATGGTATTATAGAAAATTGTACGGATATACCGGATAGTGAGCTGGAAGGTGCATTTGCCAAGATTGTTCCTTCCGGTTGGGTTAACTGGAAAGCGGGTATGCAAGTGAGGCATGGCACTTCTGTGGTAGCAAACGGACGTATTTATAGAGTGGTGGAAGATATTGATGATAGGACATATATATCGAATACGTGCCCTGATTTCGAGGAAGGAATGAAAGAATTTGACGGCATAAATTGGCTGATGTTTCAAAAAGATACGATTCGTACAGCTCAAGTCCGCAACATTGTATTTAGAGATATATTCCTATACAGTATTCGTACACCTTTTCAGATAATGTGCTATGACAATATGTATGAGCATTCCTATTATCCCGGAGCACCGAAACCAATGTCGAGAAATTTCATGTTTGATAATATCAATTTCTTGGGAGAAACTGCCAGACCTTTGATGGGCATATCGGCTCCTTGCGATTTTATCATTATTACAAATTCTAAGTTGAAGAATAATAGCATCCGGTTCAATCATAGCAAGGACTTTGATAGTTATCCACCTACTCATATCGGCATTACCAATTCAGTTTTTACACAGTCCGGTGAGTCTGTGATTATAGAGAATGACAGTCCGTTCAAAGAGATTTATTTGAATACAAGTGGAAATACGGTTTTGAACAAGGACACTTATTTCAAAGTTAAAGAGAATAAGGGTAAAATATATGTGAATTCAGACCTTCCGGGGTTATAAGTAATAACTTTAAAAAATAACAATGATGAAGATGAAAAAAAATGGAAATGCTTATTTAAAAGTAGTGATGATAGGCGCTGTCTTGCTATTCTTTTCTTGGACTGTGAAAGGGCAGACTGTTGATAAGATGCAGATAGAACAACAACTTTTGGAGGAAGCTCGCAAAAATATTGAGCAATATAGGAAAGGGGATGCGGTGATTGTATTTGTAGACAAGAATGGAAAGAAACTAAAAAATCTTCAAGTTGAAATCAATCAGGTTACGCAAGACTTTCTGTTTGGTAATTTGTGTGAGGATATTTTTGATCCGTCATTGACTTCTGAAGAAATGTTGAAGTTTAAAGAATATTTCACCAGCTTGTTCAATTTTAGCGAGTTGAATATTAAATGGAATTTTATAGAGAGGAATCAGGGAAAGCCTGATTGGCACTTTTTACAGAAAAAGATTGATTGGTGTCATGAAAATGGAGTAATCCCCAAAGGACATGCGCTGTCATGGACCAATATGTCCGGTACACCGGAATGGATTTTGAAATTGCCTTTGGAACAAACCAACGAACTAGCTAAAGCTAGAGTTTATAATCTGGTAGCAGGATGGAAAAAGGATATTACCTTGTGGGATGTTGTAAATGAGCCTGTAACAACTGTTCCATGGCACGTGGCTATGAGAGACTCTGTGGCGGGAGAGCGTTTGATAGCAGAAGGCAGCAGATATGATACCAAGGATATTAAGTTGGAAGAGGTAGTACCTTGGGTAGAGAATACGCTTCGTTGGGCTTATATGGCAAATCCACAAGGTGAATATATGCTCAATGAGTTTAATATTCTCTCTAAACCTGAGATACGTGATAAATTCTATCAGTTGCTAGTGGAGTTGCAACGAAGAAAAGCACCCTTGAACGGCATTGGTATCCAAGCCCATGAGCCTCGTGAAATGTGGTTCTCTCCCGTAGAAATTGTTGCAACTTATAATCAGTACAGTAAATTGGGCTTACCTTTACATATTACGGAGTTTATTCCTCAATCATCTATGAAGAAAATTACCGGAGGATGGCGTGAGGGCGTGTGGACAGAAGAAGCTCAAGCTGAGTGCGCAGAACAATTTTATACACTTTCATTCGGACATCCGGCCATAACTTCCATTCATTGGTGGGGATTGACAGACAAAATCATATGGCTTGAAGGGGGAGGATTGCTGGATAAGAACTTTAACCCCAAACCTGTGTATCATAGATTGCATAAATTAATCAAGGAAGATTGGATGACAAAGAATCTGCAACAGAAAACCAGGAAAGACGGAAAGGTTGCATTCAGAGGATTTTTCGGGCAATATAAAGTTGCGGCACACACACCTGATGGTCGTCGGCAGGAATTTAAGTTTCATCTTAAAAAAGGCGGAACTAATGTGTGGACTTTTCAGCTTAATTGAAAGAACTAAAAAAGGACTTTTGATGCTCTCTTAAATAAAATTCATCGAACAGATGTCTATTTGCTTTTTATTTATATATTTGTACCGAAGAAGTGATTTTATTATGAGAGTTAACCTTATAGATATATTGATCTGTCTGTTCTGCTTAGTGAAGACTGAAAGTCGTTCAAGAAGACGGGTCTTTATCTGTTTTTTTATGTTGCTTGTCTGCTCTCATTCGCATAGTCAAAATCAGTCTTTGGGATTTAAGCATTTCACTATTTCTGATGGTATCTCAAACAGCTATATAACTGATATATTACAGGATAAAAGAGGATATATCTGGATTGGAACGACGGATGGACTGAATTGCTTTGACGGCTATGATTTTAAAGTGTATAAGAAGAACCCTTTTAACAAGACTACTATTGGCGGAAATTATATACGTTGCTTATATGAGGACAGTCATGGAAATCTTTGGGTAGGTTTATTGAATGGCATTGTGAGCAAATTCGATCCTAAGATAGAGAAGTTTACAAATTATTCATGCATCCTGAAGGAATCAAAAGTATTGGGTGATGGGGATATATCCGGAATCGTCGAAGATAAAGACGGTCTGCTGTGGATAGCGGTAGACCGGAAAGGCTTTGTTAGTTTTAATCCAGATACCGGTAATTTCTCTTGTTATGAATCGGCTTCGGATAGTACTAACAGTCTTTCACACAATGCTACTACTTCTATTACGATAGGTCGGGATAATTGTATATGGATTACAACGTGGGGAGGCGGATTGAATCGTTTTGACCCGAAAAAAAAGAAATTTACGCATTATATGGATTCTGTGGGCGTTTCAGATGATGTTCAATGTAGGCATTTGAGATGTCAATATCATGATCGCTATGGCAATGTATGGGTGGGGACGGACCACAGTGGTCTCTATTGTGTGAATATTGAAACTAAACAATGGAAACAATATACTCATACGAGTGGAGATGTCAACGGACTGAGTCATGAAACGGTGACTGATATAACGGAAGATGCCAATGGAGATATGTGGGTAGCCACATTGGGAGGTGGAGTTTGCATCTGGGATAGAAAAAAAGCGGAATTTAGATATGTCGTTGCAGGGAAGGGAGCTTGGAGCCTTTTGACAAACAGCGTGAATAGCCTGTTTCAGGATGATGCCGGATCTATGTGGGTGGGGACACGGAACGGGATACATTTCTATAATTCATTAATGATGAAATTCAATAAATATGATGTCAAAGATTGGGATGAGCAATCAGAAGACGGTTATATTTTTTCTATCCTGAAAGACAGGGCAGGACGAATCTTGGTTAAGGGGCGGAATGAATTGATAAGTTTTGATGAAAAAACAAACGAAGCAGTGGTTGTGGACTTTGTGAAACCTCAATATGAAAAAGTCCGGAAATTAGTTATGTTTGAAGACAGCAAGGGAGATTTATGGTTTGGTTTTAGTCATGATGTCATAGGTAAGTATAATCCAATAAAGAAGAGCTATGAAAAGATAATGATGCGTTCACCGTGGAAGGACTGTGTTCCCTTTAGAAATGTCAATGCTTTTTATGAAGATACCGACGGAACTATATGGATTGCATCTGAAATAGGGGCATTGAATTATAATCCGCAGACCAAGGTGTTTGCTCCTTTGTTTCAGAGTAGAGACCTGATTTATCCGGAAGACAAAGTGAATGTCATTGTTCGCGACAGCTATGGAGAACTGTGGCTGGGAACAGAGGGAGGATTGAAAAGGTATGGTGTAGATGGTGTGTTGATTACTAATTATGTGGTAAATTCCGATGATGAGAAATCAATCAGCGACAATGTGATTACTTCTATTCACGAAGATAAGAAAAAAACACTGTGGATTGGTACGAAGGGGGGCTTACATCGTTTCAATAGGGATGACAGTTCCTTTTCTTTGATAACCCGTCCGGGTGAGATGTTGGGAGATGCTGTAATGGGTATTGTAGAAGATGAGTCAAATAATCTGTGGATTAGTTCTACTATTGGGTTGATACAGTTCAACTACTTGTCACATACATTCCGTGTGTTCAACGAAAATGATGGTTTGCAAAGTAATGAGTTTAACCAAGGAGTCTTTTCTAAAGGTAAAGATGGGGAAATCCTTTTTGGGGGTATTAACGGTTTTAATACTTTCACTCCTAGTTCTATTAAGGTTAACACGATAGTTCCTGCTGTATATATCACAGACTTTCAAATATTCAATCAATCTGTTGTCTCAAGCGATAATTCGGTATTGAAACAACCAATCGGACAGACACAAAAAATAGTGTTAGAATATTGGCAGTCTGTGTTCTCTTTTCAGTTTGTGGCTTTGAACTATCTTTCACCGGGACAGAATAGATATGCCTATAAGTTAGAAGGGTTCGATAATCAGTGGATCTTTACAAAGTCTGATAAAAGATACGCTACTTATACAAATCTTCCGCCGGGAAATTATGTATTCAAAGTGAAGGCGGCTAACAATGACGGAGTATGGAATGAAGAAGGAGCGGAGATTAAGGTGGTTATTTTACCTCCTTTGTGGAAAACGTGGTGGGCATACTTTATTTATTTTTTGTTGTTTGTCGGTTTTTTTATTTTCATTCTCTATTACTTTGTGAACAGAGAAAAGATCAAAGCAAAGATTGAACTGGAACGTCTGGAAGCGAAGCGTCAGCATGAGGCGGATGAACTGAAACTGCAACTGTTTGCCAATATATCCCATGAGTTCCGAACAAGCCTTACCTTGATATTGGGTCCTTTGGAACATATTATGGTCAAGGTAAAGGACCGGAATGACAAATCCTTGTTGGAAGTCATGCACCGGAATGCCAGTCGTCTGATGCGTTTAATCAATCAGTTGCTAGACTTTAGGAAGATAGAAGCCAATAAGTTGTCGGTTCAACTTGTTACTCAAGATATTATTCCTTTTCTTAAGGAGGTCTTTGAAATATTCAAATTTCATGCTGAACAAAGGAATGTGACTTATTCTTTCAGTTCATCGTTTGATAAACTGGTGATAGACTTTGATAAGGATAAGGTGGATAAGATATTGTACAATTTACTGTCGAATGCTTTTAACTATACGGATGAGGGAGGGCATATCTCTGTTATTTTGGATCAAGCCCAAGAGAAAGGGAAAATGTATGTATCCATTAAAGTGGTTGACGATGGAGTAGGGATACCGACAGAGTCTTTGGAGAAACTTTTTACGATCTTCTATCAGACAAACGAGAAGAGAATAAAAAATAGAGGTGGAACAGGGCTTGGGCTGAATATGACTAAAGAATTGGTACATCTGTTGGGTGGTCATATTTATGTGGATAGCGAGCAGGATAAGGGCTCTACCTTTACCGTTTTGCTTCCAATATCTAATTCAAGTTTTGTTTCCTCCGGAAAGACTGAAGAAGTGGTTCCATCTGTAGGGGGAATTGAGGTAGAGAAAGCGGTGGACGTTCAGGAAGAATCATCGAGATGCAGTGATGGCGGTCTCATTTTGGTGGTGGAAGATGATAGTGATATGCGTTTATTTATAAAGTCTATATTGATTCCAGAGTTCAGAATCATTGAGGCAGTAAATGGAATGGACGGAATGGAGAAAGCATTAGAATATATTCCAGATATAATTATCAGTGATGTAATGATGCCAGAAATGGATGGAACAGAACTTTTGGAGAAAATAAAGAGTGATGAACGTATTAATCATATTCCAGTCATTTTATTGACTGCTCTAAATGAAGAGCGGCAGATATTGAAGAGTTTTTATGTGGGAGTAGATGATTATATCACCAAACCTTTCAGTGCTCCTATACTTAAAGCACGTGTTAGCAATATTTTATCCAACAGAAGAAAATGGTGGGAGAAGTATGCAACTCTGAAAGGACAGCAGGACAGTGTAAGCAACGATTATGAGGGAAAATACATCAATCCATTTGTGCAAAAGATGACGGAAATAATATGGGAAAATATGGCAGATCCAGATTTTAATCTGGAAATTCTTTCTTCAGAACTCTGTATGAGCTCTTCGCAATTAGCGCGAAAGACAAAAGCATTAATGGGCATAACCCCTTATAACTTTATTATAAAGACAAGAATGGATTATGCTGTAAATGAGATGAAACAGACTGACAAGGCTATTGCCGAAATCGCTTTTGATTGCGGTTATCAGGAAAAATCTAATTTTAGCCGCGCATTCACTAAATATTTTGGAATGAGCCCTATGCAGTATAGGAAAACGATATAATAATTTAATCCTTGCATGTTTGTTATATTAATCTCGTACACATAATAGTTGAAGTTTGCTATTACGTGTACGGGATTTAGTACAGTGTATTTTAGAATTAGTTATGTACTAATGTACCTATCTCTTCTCCACTGATAACCTTCTTTAAGTTGCCTACTGTGTCCATAT
>OBIM01000053.1_pt1 | contig 64116 bp, 73 predicted proteins | sample 1496191 | NCBI WGS metagenome assembly OBIM01 (sample SAMN00265067, study PRJEB22529) | human gut metagenome
CGGTAGTTCGTGAGGACGTAGCCTGCGCCGAAGCTAACGGTCCAACTGGAAGAAGCGTCCCATTCGGTACTAGACCAATACCAGTCATTTGTAAATATATTTTGATTACCAAACATGGAAGTTATGAGCTCATTGATTTCGGTTTTATACTTGGCCATAAGCATAAGTTCGCCCAGTGCGGGCAGGCTCCACACGGTTGTATCTTCAATTCCGTCAGATTCAAGCGTACAGGCTTTATAGGTTCTGGCAGCTTCGGCGGCAGGGGCACCGACAGTCCCCTGGGTATCCTTGACGCCTGCAAGGGTTTCTATTATAACATCGGTATTTTCCTTGCCGTCGAACGTATCATAGAGTCCTTGGTTACCACTGCCGTAGTTTTTCAGGCCGCGCAGGTCGGTACCGTAGCCACCCCATTTGAACGTTTTGTTGCCGCCTACGTCAACACAGTCACTTTTGGCGATAATGAACTGGTGGCATTCGGCACGAAGTCGGATGCCGATACGGATATACTTGGAGCGGTTATTCGCGCTCATGGAGTTCCATTCGGAAGCCGTGAAAAAGACTTGTCCACCGTCTTCAATTCGGAGTGTAGCCAAAGAAAGGCCAAGAAGCGTACCTGACCATTGCATATATTTGGCGATGTCGCTTGCGGGGGTGTTTTCATTTACAGTTGTAAAACCTATTGACTTTAAAGCTTCTATCTGGTCTTGTTTATTCAGGCGTAGAAGCATGGCGCTGGCAATATTTTTATCCATTTTATTGTATAATATTAAGTTAATGCTATTCAGAAGCAACAGCTCTCACATGGAAAAGATTTGAATTTTTGTTTTGATTCGTAATACGCCCGGTATTCAGTTCGAACGCCCAGGCGGAGTTAACATCCCAAATTGTTGATGACCAGTAGTATTTATCAGTCATCAGCATACTGTCACTACTCCAGAAGGTACGCATCATCTCATTGATTTTATCGCGGTAGCGGTACATCAGAAGCACTTGGCCGGATGAAGGAAGGAACCAGTTGGATTCATCCTCGATACCGTCACTTTCCAAAGTGTAGGCACGGTATGCACGGGCGGCTTCAGCAGCCGGCGCACCGATTACACCGCTATTGTTTTGGTCCTTCAGGCCGGTGATGATCAGGTCGGTATCTTCCTCACCCGTGAAGCAGCTGTACATGGCGCCCAGTCCTTTTTGATTCAGGCCGTCTATGGCTTTACCCTGACCGCCCCAATAGAAGGTAGTAGTCATGTCGGCATTATAGCACTCTTGGGCGGCGATTACGAAGGAGTGTCCATGGGCACGGATACGAAGCCCGCGTTTGATGTACAGTTGCTTATTAGCAAGCGTAAGGGAGTTCCATTCGGCAGCGGTAAAGTATGCCTTGGAGTTATCAGAAATACGGTTACAGGCAAGAGTAAGGTCAAGCAGGCCGGCGGCCCACTTGATACGTTGTCCAAATTCAGATGCGCGGGAATTCTCGGTGATATCCGAGAATCCCACGGCGTTCAGTGCTGCCACTTGTGCCTGTTTGTTCAAGCGAAGCAGCGTTGCGCTTTGTTCATTCGTCATAGTTACTTGTTGATTAAATCATTAATATCCATATTGTCTTCAGCGAAGCGTTCGAGATATTCTTCGTAGGTTTCGCCGTTATAATATTCAAGGACTTCATTGATGTTGTCCAACGTTACGTTATCGTAGTACGGTTCACCGCCATAAGACTCATTATTGAACCAGTTGATAAGGTCGATGTAGGCATCTATGACGGTAAGGATGACAAGACCGTCGATACCGGATTCAAGGGATTCGATTTCATCCGTTTCACGGATAACTGTCAGTTCATACGTGCCGTTGACTACCGGTTTATCCTGTCTGTTACCGTCCTCATCCATACCGGCGACTCCATATTCGAGAATGGCAAGAAGCTCGGAGCCGTCAGCTTTCAGTGTCATGTTCGAGATACGGAGCATGGAAAGTTTACGGGATGCCGTTTGTGAAGCGAGCACGTCACGGAGCATTTGGATGGCATTAAGTCTCGGCGACGTTTCAAGACGCAGCCGCCCGACGTTCGGCATGGATTCGATTTGCAGGCCGGACGGGGCGGAAAGGCCGGTATAGGTCAGTTCAGGAAGGCCGACAAAACGGAGGCTTGTCATTGTTGCTGGAAGAGAGATGTCATTAATCGGAGAAGTCTCTGCAAGAGTGATGTTCTCCAGTTTGCTACCGGACGCATTGATATGGGTGATACGTGGGCATTTGTCGGTGACGAGCGTAGCAATTTGTGTTCTCCGGATATCGAGTGATACGAGGAAGGGCATTTCGCCGCAGTTCAATGAGGTAAGCGGTGCGTAAGAACCGATGGATTGTTCTGTATGGGTGTCAGAGCCCAAGATAAGGGTTTCCACAAGTTGCATGGCGGAGAAGCTCACCGTACTTGACAGGGAGATTTCAGACAGGTCGAGCAGCTTCATGCGGTCAGCCTGGTAGATATACAGCAAGGCGCCTTCCTCATGTGAGAAGTTGGTGAATACATATTCTTCGCCCGCTTCAAGGAAGCAGCTTTCGGAAAGGTTGCCGCTAGCGTCATTGCCGACACCGAAGTAACCGTTTTTAGCAGCGACAATCCGGATGGTGGCGTTTGGTTTGGAAGATACGCGCCCGGAAATTACACCGCTGAAGAAATCACCGGTTTGAAAATAGCCGTCACGAATACGCCAACGTCTTTCGATGAAAGACGGAAGGGCAGTAAGTCCCAGACCTTGCAGGGCATAGAAATAAATAGCATCAGAGGTGGCGGTATAGGAGATGTATTTCCGTTCACCGTCGTAGGAACTAACCAGTTTCTGCCATTTTTTGAGCCGTTTGTCAATGAAGAAATGCGTAGCTCCTTCGGGCGAGAACGGGTGCAGAGTAACGCCGTCGATGGTCGCCTGGACATTACGCATGGCGGCGGCAACGGTACGCAGGGACAATTCCGTACCGGATGAGTCAGTCCACACTACTTGCTGGAGATAGATATTATTAAACAGAACGGAGCCGTAGCCGGCATAAGGGTTGGTGAATGTTTCATCGCTCGTCCGGTTAGGGTCCACCTCGGCGTCAACCGTGCAGCCACCGTCGTTGTCCTTGCTGTTGAGCGTATCGCAGTCATAGATTTTATTCAGGTACATGCGCATGGCATCCTCGGAACTGTACACACCGTCCGTTACGGAAGCGTACTCTTCCAGGAACCACATCGGCTGCATATTCTTGGCGCGTTGGTCAGTGGCGGCAAGGTAGTCGGTGAAGATGTCATAACTCAAGACACTTTCCGGGCAGGCATATTTATACAGGTTTTCCTTCCATGTTTTTTGCCAGTTCCCGCCTTTGGAGTAATCGCAGGAATCACAGAAGCGCAACCATCGGTAGAGGTTATAGGGTACTTTCTTACCCAAAGCGTAATCAATGGCGAGCTGGTCGTCATCGACAAGCGATTCAAAGTAGTAAGTCCATGCCGGGAAGGTATCGGCAGAGATAGTTCCGTTATCCACGAGTTTCTGAACCCATGAGGACTTGTCCGTTTTCATGGCCATCATGTCCTGAACGGAGCCGACGCCCTGGAACCAGTCCATTCCCTGGTAGTTCAGAAGTTCAAAGCCTTCGACCGGATTCAGGACGTCACCGGTGACATTCCATTTGCCGTTTTCATACTTCATGGAACCGGACTGCTTTTTCCATGAGCCGTCCTGATACCTCATTATCCGGTACGAACTACCGCAATACAGGGAAAGCAGGTACACGCTGTCCGTATCGAGTCCGTCAGTCTGTTTGAAGCGTGTCTCGATTGCGTCTAAAGTTTCGTCAGGAGTACCGAAGAACTCTATGAAGTCACCATAATTCAGGCAACCTTTGTTATAGCCGGGGGTATCCTTAAAGCCGAGGGCAAACTGTTCCCCTTTGTCTTCTTTCCAGTTGCCTTTGGCATGGAAATAGACGTTTTGCAGGCTGTCATCCTTACACCGATAGGTGGCTACCGGGTGATTGGCGGTGGAGTGGTTCATCTGCAAGCCTTCGATATGCAAGTCACCGCTGTCAAATGTTCCGTCAAAAGCACGTTGGACGGGCGTCATATAGTTGCCGCCCAGGGCACGGTAAGTAACGTTCATCATTTCACAGGCGCCGCAGTCGTTCGCATTGCCGGAATCGGAGTAATCGACTTTTACGGTGATGACATCAACCGGGATTGTATTATCACCGACCTGTACTTTGTTTATGGCGGCCAAGGCTATTGCACGGCGTCCTTCCTCCGTCGTATCGTCCGGATTAAGTAGTATGATTCGAGTGTCCTTGTTTTTGCCTTTGCTCTTGGCGAGGTAGTAGCGTTTATTCTTGACCGGGCGTTTGGCAGAGGTGGTTCCCTGGTTGCGGGTTTGGACACTCACGGCCTTGAAGTTACGCCACGGGCGTTCGGGGTCGAAGTAATAGAGCGTAATGTATATCTTCGTACTGGTGGAAGTGGTGCCGTCCAGTGCTTCTATATCGGAGCCTTCATAGGGGCATTCGACAATGTAAGGCATACCGCGTGAATAGATTTCGGCAGCCGACGGGCGGCTTTGGGTACTACCTTCGGCTGTCTGGCTTTTAAGGATGTCCTCAAAGGTGTATTCCTTCACCATTACCTCTGTATCGGTCAGACGGACAAGGTAGTTCTTGAACGCCTGTGCCCATTCCATATAAGAGTTCCAGGCCATCATGTAATAAAGGTACAAATCACCCAGCCTGCCGTCCATCGTTATATATTTGGTCTGAATCAGGGAGCCGCCGCCCGGAACATAACCAAGGCAGGCGACTTCCTCACCGTTGAGGAAGAGTTTCATCATAGAATATCGTGTACCGTCACGTTCAACGTAGTTGCTTGCAGGTTCAACAACCACGGCTACAGTTATCTTTTCACCCTGCCGGTAGGCGCGTTCTTCACGACGGGAAACACCATTGTTACAGAAGATGCCGACCACCCGGCCAGTGACATAGAAGCCGGCACCGGACGTTTCATCATAACAGCCAAGGAGCAGGGCGTCATCATCGGTCACGTTCTTGGAAGCGAAAGCGAACTGGATGGCGGCACCGTTGGATTCGATGGACGAACCGGCAAACGGGGCATGGTTTAATGACACGCCCACATTCTCGGCTACGCGAAGGCAGTTCTCACCCAGGAATGTGCCAAAACCGTTGGTAGTCCAGTTGGCACCGTCCACTTTCATTTCATAATTACCGCTGACAATGCTATGGTCGGTTTCCTGATTGGTACGGGATGAGAAGTCAAAGTTATAGATGGCGCCTTCTTTTATGGCGGCGTCAATGGCGGAACCGCTAACTGTCACCCGGACAGGTTCGCTGGTTACGTCCTTGCATACGGCGGTATAGTTGACCGTATCGGTGCCGTCAGCCTTGTAGCCCTGCAGTTGTTGTTTGACCTGATAGGTTTTGTTACGACTGGCAGCAATTTGTGTTACCTGCACGTCATTGGCTTTCACGCTGACGGGTGAAGTCATTTCCAACGGGTCATAACAGGCAACATCAAGTTCTACGGTTTCGTACAGTCGGACTACTCCACCGTTTTTATCATCGTATCTCAAGGCGACAAGAGGTGTGGAACTATTCGGGTCAATTACCATGACAGCCGTGTAAATGACATTTCCTTTCACTCCGGATGCGACATCCGTTCCTTGGATGCGCAAGGGATAGGTACCGTGTTCTAGGCCGAGGGAAGCAGGACGGATTACGACAGAGTGCGAGTAGTTGTCATTGACAACAGCGGTAGACAGGGATTGCCATTCACCGTTAATCTTGATGTCAACCTGTGCACTGATACCTTTATCAGAGGTATTGTTTCCGAACTTATAGAGTGGAAGGCTGAAACTTTCAGTTGTCGGAGTAAGCAGAGTTTCAGGGGTATAGTTGAGCACCTGTACACAGGTACAGGTAATATCAACAGCTGTTACATTGACATTCTTGGAACCGGTGTTGCCGCTTTCGTCAGTGGCTATTAGCTTGAATTTCCGGGTGCCGGCAGCAGTAAAGTATGAGGTGAAGTCCAGTTCAAAGGAGAAATCCTTCATGTCACCGGAAGATGCTTTGTTGACGGTTTCAGTCCAGACGATAAGTCCGCTCTCACGGTCTACGAGTTCCAGTTTCTCAATCAGGTTGTCTGAGGATTCGACACCGTTCGAGGTCACGGAACGGATAGCAGCAAAGGTTCGGAGCGTGGAGCCGTAAGAGCCATAGACAGGTGTCGACTGGAAAGCAATGGCAACAATGGTACCGCCAGTTTGACCGCCGCCACCCGTGCCGATAGCGAACTGCACTTCATCGCCAAGGGTTTCACCGGCAGCGTTCTTCATCTGGAGTTTTACGATGCCTTCTGTTTCCACGTTTACGTCAAGGTTGGCCGGAACATAGGCATAGGCGCCACCGGTTGAAAAGGCGTTCTTTCCCCCTTCCGCCGGTTCGTCGGAAGTTTCAACAACGGAACCGCCGCCACCATTCCCGAAGGGTTTCCAAAGAGAAGGGGTCGCAAAATCGGACACGGCACCCTGGAACTGCCGGATTTCCATCTCATACTCGCCTGTTTTGTAGGTGATGATGAGCCCCGTTCGTTCATAATTGATACCTGATTCCTGTTGATAGGACACTATAGCAGCAATGGCTGTTTCAAGGGTATAATAGCCATCCTTCAACGGGGATATTTCATCAACGATGACGACTGGGTGTGTCACATCGTCGTCAGGCGTGCCGCTCTTCATATCCTCAAGGGCTTGCTTATCCTCGGCGGACAAAAGACCGGCTTGTTCAAGGGTAGCGGAAGGCAGACGGAAGCTGTCGCCCGTTTCTTTACCGGTTGTCTTGGACACTTTCTTAAAAGACACATTGAGATAAGAAGCGTCAGACAGGACGGAAAAAGAACCCGGTTTGATTATATCAGAAGGAATATTTTTCATTGTATCTTCCAAAGACTTTCCACGGTTGCCGGGGAAAGCTTCTTCTTCACCTTCTCCAAGAGACAACGGTTCAGGCAGGTATTCGGAAGGGACTTTACTTTCTTCGTCCAAAGGAGCGATTCCGTTCGCTTTTCCTATCCTTTCCTGAAAGTCACTTATTACAGAAGTCCATTTGTCCCATGTAACACTCCCACCGGAAACAATACCGATTCGTGAGATAGTACAAACCGTACCCAAATACACGCCTTCTGCATTCTCTGACATAGTAGCCAGTTGTATGCACGAAGTGAACGATTGACAAACCTTATCAAGCTCCAACCGTTCAATCTGTATATTTACAGGAATCTTAGACGAATCAACAGACAAAATACACCGATAATTCCCAATAGAAGAATCACCGGAATACATTGTTTTCAATTTATCCTTAAAGCTACCAATAGTAGTAAAAGAGCCAATACTTTTAAATGGATCGGTCAAAGGATTGGATTTATCAGACACTCCTGTTATACGTTTCAACAACTCGGCGTCTCCATTCGATAAATCTTTCGCAATCTTATTGACATTCTCCACTAATGCATCAAAATCCCCATTCACCATTTTAGCAATGGTGCTTGAAAGCAAATCAATAGATATTTTCCGACCACCACTAACTTCAACATACATATCTCTAGATAGCTCTGTTGTATCAGCCAGTTGCTCTATTGTAAGACTGTTTGTCTTCAACGCTTGCAGCACAAGGCTAATAATTTGTTGTTTCTCTGACTCTGTCATTTTATTCTATCTTTATTGTTTAAAACTATTATATTAATTTGATGACGGATCAGAAACTTCATCAGAAGCAACAGGTAACGTATCAACAAATTCACCGTCCCAAGTCACCTCATAATAAGTCCTATCATCAGTTCCTTTCAAGAACTCTAATATACCTCCTGATAATAAATCAATATCGTATGAACTCCCCTTTTGAGAAAATTGAACTTCATTCGAATAACCTCCCAAGACAACTGTAATCTGATTAACTTCTGAAGTTACAACACCAGCGCTTGTGAGATTAAAAGGTATCATGAACGTCACCCCACTATTAGCCGGTTTATCCAAAATCACTTTACAACTATAATTATGAGATGTAAAAAGACTAGTCATAATCTTCTGATAATGCACATACAACTTACCGGTGATTGCTGACGTATATTCTTCTACAGCTTCACCACCAGACTTTATGCTCCTCAGCTCTCCACTGTCAGATGTTATCCTATAAGTATCATTTTGAATTCGTCTTATAGACATTTGGTTGTTCCACTCCAAAACAGGATTAATCGTTTTTACCCTCTGTAACATTTGATTGAATACAAAACTCTTCAATCCTTCGATTTGCTGGTTAAGTTCCGGAACATTACTTTCCTTTCTTGCATATCGAATACCATCAAAGTAGACGTAATTACAGCATAAGACACGATTCAATAATTCAGCAAACCACACAGGGCATCCCATCCCATTTCCAAGCGTGAATAATACTGTTGTATATTCGTGGCTGAATAGCTCAACAATATCCTCATCAGAGGTCACGAACTGCTCATTATCCACACCGAACGTCCATCCGTTATCTTTAAAACCACCAGGAACGCGAAAATCAAAAAAGTATTGCATCCCATCTATCCACCAGACAGCATCAAGACGCTGCTTATTATCTTTCATTGAATACTGAATAAGGCTGGTTTCTGATAACTCACATTCATCATCCGTAACTTTAAAAATCTCACTCGTATTCCCATTAACTGTTACAGTATAGTATCCACATGGAAGCAATGAAATGTTATAGAAATAAAGAATCTTATCATCATTCATCTTCCATGAGCTTAATGATACAGGTGTAGATATATTACTTAAAAGATTATTAATGTAAACAATAGGCTCCTGCTCTCTGGGCGTCAAAATCAATTCAACAAAAATCCGGTCTGTACGTGCAAATAACTGCACATATTTGCTCTTCGCTCCAAACTTATCGGTAGACGGAGAAAAAAACAGTGGGGTAAACGGGCTTATAATCATATTCTAGGCTTTTGTTATTGAACGGACAAATAAATCATACTTCACTCCCTCATTTCTCTCAACCACACTACTCACCTCTTTGATGTAACCTTCGTAAACAAGGCCACCTTTTTGAATCTTAATCGTTCCATCATCTGTTTGTGGAATATCCTCATCAAAGGTTGTAAATGAAACATCTCCACAAGTGACCAAATGCTCTTCAAGTATAAAGTCATCAGTTAATTTCACATCATTGACTATAACATTGCTATTCCCATCCGAAGAAGCATAATGAAGAGAATCAGCGAACATGCCAATATACTTAGCATTAGCTTTCAACATAGCTTTCTGCCAATACATAACATTAAACATTGCATCAGGATTTAGAACACCTGCAATCTTCCAATCCGCATTCCTTTCTAGTACATATTCCGCTTTCCCAATAACCTTATTATAAGCGAGCATTGCGCCAACGATAAACACATCATTATCACTTTCGTTATCAGTAGAACTACTTCCCCTTTTCTGTGACACGATTTCCAAGCCATAAGCATCTGCACGATAAGGACTCACTAACTCTAGTGTATTGTCTGTTACTTGCAATCCAGTAGTATATTCAGCAGTAAATCGAAATTCATCACGACCATTCAAGCATTCATAATCAACTTTATCATAACCAACTTTAACTCGTGCATATATCCTAGAACTGTCTACTTTAAATTGAAAATCTGAAATGCTTCTTGATATATTCTTATTACCATTAAAAGTAAATAAGCTGTCACGATGGACAAACTTTACAATATCCCCCTCAATCTTCTGAACAAAGCCAAAACAGGCTTCCATCCAGTCTACAAACTTCGTATATGAGGTATATAATTTAGCAGACAATATCCCACGAATACTTTCGGCAGCCAAAATAAGGCAATTGTCCAACCGATTGTCTACACCGGAAGCTATCTCGCCTTTTATACCCCCTTTACCACCATTCATACTTTTGAGCAAACTATTCAGAACAGTAATAGGTTTTACCACATCTATATTGATAGGTGATGCTATTGAAGTCCATTTAACCTGTAGTGAATATTTAGAAAAATACACCTTTCCAGGTCCGTTAACATTCATATTACCTATCGGATCATGTATGACAAATTGAAGACATTCACCATCTTGAAGGTCTATTGCATAAACATCCCGATATTGTTCGGGTCTATAAGTGTCTTTTTCTGTTGTATGTGTATTTCCTGAATAATCGGTATTTATCCAACTCGCAATAGTGCTTGTGGTACCGTTCCCATCAACTTTAGCAAGTGTCAACATTACATCTCCTCTGCCTAAATAAAAGTTGAATTCAGGAGTTATATATACCTTGACTGGTTTATGCGCCCTTAAAAAAGCAGGTACAGAAGTATCTAAAGTCACAGAATTTATTTCTACAGGACTATCTGATTCTGGTAAGTCTTTTTCTACGACTTCCAATGGAAGAGACTGGAATATAGTTTTTCCTGTTATATCTCTTGAGAAATCAACATATTGCCCTCCATCTTCTAAAGAGTATCCACCACATATATAGTTCGCGTAGTAATTAAACGGTAGTCTATCATAATAAAGCTGATATGTATCTTTTATCTCATCTACCAAATACTCGTACTGTGTACCTTTATTGGCTTTTATGATACTAGCGACACTATCATCTATCAAATTAATAGAAACAGTATTTCCATCATAGGTCAATGAACCGAAATCCAGTCGGCAACTGAAGAATTCTTCATAAGTATGAGAATTAGTTATAGTATAAACAGTGATACTAGCATTGGAAGCCAGGTATTTGCTCAAATACTCCTCCAATATGAGATCATAGGCTTCTCCAACAAACTGGAATTTTGAAGTAAAGGTTCTAGTTATTCCTTCAAGTCCGGAGCGTTTACGGGAAAACTTTATTTCATCCCAATTCTGAATACAAGATTTGGGAATATCATAGGAAATACTATCAACGGTAAGTACATATTTACAAAGCATTTTAACTCCTTTTGAACGTTCACGAGCAAATATATAGAAAAAGCCAACCGGTTTTCCGATTGGCTAAATTCTTGAAAATAACGCTTTGCTAAAATATGATATAACTATTTGTTTTTCAAAATAATATCTATACCAAGAAATAGAAAGGACTTTTCAATGTTCTCCATACTAATCTTTCCTTTTCCCTTCAAAAAAGCATTCAAAGGGCTTTTATTTATCCCTAAATGATCGGCTAATTCAATCTGTTTTATTCCTCTCTTTTTAAGAGCTTCTAATATCACTTCACGTATCATAAATAGTATTTTGAGACAAATATATGATTCTTGAACGACAAGTCACCCTAAAGTAGGGCAAACCTGTCTAACCTCTTTCAGATTTTTGTTTCCAAAGGCACATTGTTTAACTCTAATCAAAAGAAGTATAATAACGAGGAAACATTTTATAAAAATTCTGTTGTCCTAAGAAAAGACCAAATTCCGATAAACTGTAATGTTCCGTTCTATTTAGGAAATTCACGGATTCAAACATAGCGTGAACTCTATTATCTAATGATTTATTGTAATTTCTTAAATCTTCTACTGTACTACAATTGTTGACGTATAAATCATACATATTTTTCCTATATTTTTTCGATATTTTATTAACATCCAAACGAAGAACAAATTCATTTCGTGTATTTATTCTTACATTACCAGGTTGTATTTCACTAGTACATATTAAATTATGTTCTTCCAACTCTTTTTTTAAAGCTGAATCTATATCAGATATTTTAAATCCTTTGTTAAAAATACCTCCAAAGCAAATTAATATTTCTTCTTCTACTAATGAAGAAGAACTTTCTACATACGTAATACAGCCGGTATGTTTTAACAGTGCAAGAAAATAGACATCGTTTACATTGAAAAGAGAAGCTTCTTTAGGATAAAGTGGATAATTCTTAGCCAACATAGTTATACATTCGTCATATTCTGCTATACAAGTAAAAGTTACCAAACCACTATATATAAAAAATAAAGATGTCAGAAATTGTAAATGTTGTATTCTTATTTTAGGAGTTATTCTTATAGCATCATCAATAAGAACTTGGGTAAAAGTATGCTCGGAAACTTTAATTCTAGCAATAAGCAAATCTATTAATCTTTGCTTTAAATCAGAATCTCCACTTTTTGCATATTCTTTATAAACAGTATTTAAAATCATTTGGATAGCGGGTTCATTAAATCTTTTAAACGATTCTGGGCTATCATGTTGTATTCTAAGTAATGATTCATCGACGATTTCTTGAACACGCTTTTCAAATATATTTTGGGCTTCCCCATATAATATGGAAAATTCATTTCTAACAGTAGCAAGGGCTATCTCTTTGGCCTGGCTTTCTGTAATTCCTGAATAATAATCACCATTCACTTGAATAACAGTAGTATTTGTATTATTATTTGCATTTTGCTTAGTGTCTTTCATAATGCCCTCCTACCTGTGTAATTTTAGATTGTTTATTAGAATTAGCTTCCTGATGTATTGTTGTTTTTTTCTTTCTCGACAATACTTTCTTTATTATAAATCCCAAAAGACTTACGCCTATTCCAGAAAAAAGCCAGCCAGCATTATTTCTGCAAAATGAAAAAATAATAGTTATCAAATCTTGAGCTTCCATTTTTATTTACATTTAATGAATACATAATAAGTTCCTACTAGAAAAAACGTTCAAATATATCACTTTAATTTTATTGCAAATATAGCCAAAAGTTACGCTATAACATAACTTACCTAAAGTTTCTTTCTTCTGCAACCTTTTTCAAACGCTATTTAACTGTTTAAGAACTTATTTCTTGAAGAAGAAACTTCCGACCAGAGGAAATACGGCTCCTAACAGTTCCAACTGGTATATTTAATATTTCACTTATTTCTTCATAAGAATACCCTTCTGCATAGTACATCACACTGTCAATACAACGGGATTTTTTAGCACACTGTTGTATTGTGGAAACCAAATCATCAAACAGTATTGAATGAGCTGTACAGTTAGAAATGGCACTTCCGTCTACCATATCAAGCCCTGTAAAATGTATAAGGGAATTTCTATTGTATCTTATTATATAAGTATTCCTCATTATAATAAGGCACCACGGTTGAAGTGGTTTAGAACAATCAAATTTATCACGATTCACAAGTAGCTTATAAACTGTATCACCGGCTAAGTCTTCAGCATCTTGCATGGAACAGCAGAATTTTCTTGCCACCTTTAATATCCAAGGATATATTTCTGATAATTCCTTTTCAAAGTCCATCGTCAGCCCTCCTTATTAGGTGTATCTTCGGTTCGCCATTAATGCACCTTTCCACATATTTCCGGTGCATGATACTTTGTTCGTGCATTTCCTTAGCAGAACGCTCGATTGAACTAATAAGAGTGCCTATATCGGGGGGCAATAAGGCAATCATTTTTTTTACCTCGGACACTTCTGCCGTTATCCGATTACACTTCGTCTCTAATGTACGTAATTCTGACAATAAGACATTGTATAAATGCCTATTTATACAATGGATGCTGTTTTTTCTATTCATAAAAAAGTCGTTTGTGATTCTAAAGGAGATGTACAAACGACTGTATGAAATAATTCGCTTTAATTAAAAATTAATCGAATTACAGCATATATGTAATACCAATATTATCATGTGCTTCTTTTTCTGATCGATATTTCAACATCAGCTTGATGAACGATATTCGCATAGACAGCAGCATTAATTACGCGGGAATCAATACTCATTTTAAAGAATGTCATTAGAAAAGCAATCTCGGCATCAAAAGAAGAACGAATTTGTTCAGGAGTAGCCTTACTTCCTTTATGTTCCTCACTGCGTCTTTCCTCGTTCCGTTTTTGCTCAAAAATTGCAGAATGAAGCAAATAATCAAGCTTCGATATAACTTGCTCATCACTCATATTCCGGATATCTACATTTAGTTGACCCAACACCTGACGAACATCATCATAAAAGCCAAGAGAAACAAGAGTCTGACATATACGAAGGCTCAATAGTTTGGCACGTTCCTTCACCATATCCTCTTTGTCCATAATCATAGCCTGCATACCTGAAGGATTAACAATGCTTCTGTATTCGATAATTAATTTAGATGTCATCTCTTTAAGCGTGCTTTCAGACACAGATCCGCGGTCCGAAAGCAAACAAGCATAGTTTCCACATGAAAGCTCAATGAAATCATTCAATGTTATCTGATTTAATCTTTCAATCATAGCTATTTCAGTTTAGACAACTTATACAGTTCAAATTCACGGTTAGACGCATCCTGACGCTGCATTTTAAGACTCTTCATCAAAAGGAGATTTGTTTTATCAACCCTTTTTTCTAATCGGGAATAATCATTGAAAACAGTGGTATCACCGGAAGAGGATGCAAAATATGTCGGTGAAAATGTAGGAAAGTCCCAATCTGGCATATCAAAATTAGAGATATCTATCTTATCAACATCAGGAAAGACTTGTGCACCTTTAGGAATATCAACTAAAGTTGGAGTAGCAGGAGTAATCCATGCTTTTCCGGAATACATAATAACTTCATGCTTACCAGCATCACCAACTAAAGCGGTACCGCCGGGATGTCTATCATTTCCTTTGGTACCTTCTGCATAAGAAGGAATAGGAGTTGCAAGAATAGTTGCAACCTGAATTGCTCCCATGGCACCAATAACAATAGATAAAGGAATATTCGGTAATGCTTCAGTTATTGCCAGTGCAGTAGCTATTCCAGCCTGCGCAACACTAGTCGCCTTTTCCCAAATGGCTTGTTTACGCGCCATTTCTTGTTTTTGTTTTTCTAGTTCAGCATTTTTTGCTTCTGTCAAAGATTTTGCAGCACGTTTACGTGCTTCTGCTTCTTCTTCGGAAATAGCACCTGACTCTGCCAGTTTATCAACCCGTTCAACATCTTTGTCATATTTTTCATCATTAGCATCCTGCTCTTCCTCTATCTTATCAATTTGAGCATCATAAAGTGTAGAAACAAGATTTCCAATAGTCCCTACAGCTTGTGATGCAGTTTGCAACCATTTTTTGAGATTCTTTTGGCGTTCTTTTAACGCTTTATCTTCAGCTTTAGTAATATTTTGAATAGCACTTATCTGTAATTCTGCCTCCTTTTTAGCGAGAGCAGCCTTCAAAACATACAACTGAGTAACAATCTTAGTACGTTCTTCAGCAGTAATATTCTCAACGGTTAATTCCAGTTCCAAAGCTTCAATCGCTGCTTCAGTAGTCTTATGTGCATATTCAAGTTGTAAATTGTATTCCTCTATCGCATATTGCTCTTCTGTTATTAGCTTGGATGTTAACTTCTTTTTAAGAGCAAGCATATCCATTACATACGCAGCGTCACGTATCTCTTGCTCATGGGCTGCATTTTCCGCAATCAATGCTACCTGATCAGAAGCATACTTTCCGTAAATCTCTTGTTTTTTCCTAGCATATTTTTCATCTATCAATATTACATCTTCACCTGTTTTCTCCGCTGCATCAATTTCTGCTTCACGTTGCAACTCCAACTGGTGCAATTTCAAATCAAGTTCTTCCTGGGACCCCTTTTTTACAACAGCAAGAGCGTTCTCAACATCCTTCTTCTCACGATCAGAATTATACTTAATAGTAAACTCATCTAGCTTTTCCTGCATTTCCTTAGCTAAATTCTGACGTGTAGCAATTTCCTCTTTGCTATTACCCTTGACGGCAGCAATCTTCTTTGAGTAAGCAACACCAATTTTAGCAAGTTCTTTCTCCAGTCCCTCATCCATAAGAGCTAGTTCTGATTCCTGATAAGTTTCATGAATTTTCAGCTTCTCTTTGAGAGCTTTTTCCTGTTCACGTTTTTCTTTATCAGTAAGGACTGTTATACCTGAACCATTTTTGTCGTTACCCTTTGGACGGAACTTTTCTGCAATCACATCAAGTCCACGATTAAACTCATCGCTAGATGCTATTTTAAATAAGTTTTTAGAAAATTCCAACTGAGCCTTATCCGCTTTTTCTGCTTCCGATGTGTAATAGCCAAACATTTTAGCAGCACCATTCTTTATCCAAGACATATCTTCAAACTCTGATGTTGCATATTGAGCACGAGTTTTCATCCGTTTTAAAGCTTCTCTCTCTTGGGCCGTTACTTCAATACGTTTATTTTTCATTTGAATAACAGCTTTTGTGTATGCTTGTTCCTCTGTATCACCAGCATCAATAAGCCTCTTATATTCTGTCTGGAAATCTTTTTCTACTTCCAATAACTTTTTGTTCGCATCTTTTTTTGCAAGTGTTCTAAAATTATAATCTATCTTTTCTATTTTTTCTTCAGGAGATTTCAAATCATTGGCGATACCTCTTATTTTATCAGCCATCCAATTAAGAAACTCCTTAGCAGGTCCCGTTGACTCGGAGAAAGAAAGCATAAACGCTTCCCATGCTGAAGATAAGTTAGCAAGAGCTCCATGAACATTATCTCCCATCGTGTGAGCCATATCGCCCAATTCACGTTCTACACCAGTAATCTGTTCTCTAAGTGGTAATATTTTATCAACAGCGGTGAGAAAGGCATTAAAAGCGGCAACACTACGCTTATCAGTTAATTCAAGAGTAGTATTCAAGTCTACCCCTTTTTCTTTTAGCGATTTCAATCCTTCAACTAACTCAGGCAATGTTTTAACGGGCTTACCTAACGCCTTCGCCAGCTTTCCATTACTATCAGCTAAATTTAGAAAAACATTACGGGTGGCAGTAGCAGCCATTGAAGCATCAAAGCCGGCATCCGATAATTTACCCAACAAAGCCAAAGTATCTTCAATACTGAAATTAAAGGCTTTTGCAACCGGTCCAACAATTGGTAATGCAGTAGCGAGATATGAAAACGACAATGCGCTTTTGGTTGTTGCGACAGCCATCGCAGACACATATCTTTCAGTTTCTCTTGTATCAGCATTAAACATACGAAGAGAAGCACCTGCCAATGAAGCCGCATCTGCTAATTCTGCCCCGGTAGCTTGTGCAAATTTTAGAACGTGCTCTGTTGCATCTAATATTTCTTTTCGAGTAAAACCTAGTTTAGCAAGTTCTATTTGCAAATCCGTAGCTTCGGATGCAGTGTATTTCGTTGTAGCGCCCAAACGTTGAGCATCCGCAGTTAACTCCTTCACTTTATCAGAAGTGGTTCCTAATATTGCAGCAAGCCTACTATTAGCTAATTCAAATTTAACAATATCACCTACTCCTTCACGCAGTTTTGTAAATAAAGCAACAACTCCACTAACAACAGCTTGTGCACCAATATATCCAGCAGCCCATCCTTTCAATCCTGCACTAACTTGGCTTAGCCCAGGAGCCATCTCCGTTTTAAGCATCCTTCCTGCATTCCGGGCAATAATACCCATATTCTGCATGGACTTATTACCGTTCTGTATCTCAACCCATGCAGCCTTCACTTCTTCCCGGTATGCACCAATTGTCATTTTCTGTTGACTATATCGATCGGAATTTCGTTTTATGTAATCAGTGTTGATTCCAATAGTAGAATTAAGACGGGCAAGTGTACGAATATAGTTTTCATCCGTATCTTTCAAAACATCAACAGCCTTTTGCAGCTGCTTATTCATTTCCTTTGCTTGTGAACGGCTATGTACTTCCTGATTAGTCAAGGTAATAGCAGTTCTGATAAGTTTTAAACGTTCTTCTTCAGATAGAACAGCTTTCTTACGAGTAGTATTACCGGCATTCTGCGCTTTTGTCAAGTTAGCTTCTGCTTTAGCAGCCTTTTCCAAGGACACAGCATTATCCGAGTTTGTTTTGGTTAGTTTCTTCAGTTCAGCAGCAGATAATTTCTCTACATTTAGCTTTTCCTCTATCTTCTTACTGACAGTTTGAGTTATTTCAGACTGTCTTCTAAGAGCTTCGGTTAATTCAGCAGATGCAGAACCAGCCGTTTTTGCTTGGGTATTATAAAGATTACTCAACTTTTCAAGATCAGCAACGCCTTCTACATTTAGTTTCAAACCTTTTGCTAATTCTTTGGCCGCATTAGCATAATCAGCCCTCACACGCTCAATAGTATTATCAAGCTCCACCAATTTCTGCAAATCGCTCTCATCAACGAAATCTTTTAATTTTAAATCTGCCATAATTACAGGTAATGTCTATATTCAACAATTTTTCCTTTTATCTCAACTCCTAGTTTATCAAAAGCATAGGTACCATCTTCTTTCTGATAAACGACATACATGCAACCATCCAAGACAGCTGCTTTCTTTGCAAGATCACTGATACGTTCCAGTTCACTCTGCATCTTTTTTATTTCGCAACTACAAGCCATTTTCTACCGATATCCACATTCTGAAAAGAAACGTTCCATCCAGGGACGGAGATACATAATATTAAAGTACTCTTTAGCTGTATCACCAATGCCTAAAATCTGCTCACCGTATTTCTTCTCAATAGAACTACCGTCCGTAAATCCTTTCGTTGAAAATCGAAGCCCGGAATCAATTCTATCGGCAGTTATGCTATCATAGAAAGTACCAGTAATAAAAAGGTTAGGTACCTCAACCGGACGCGGTGGCAAATAAAGCATCTCACTTCTAAGAGGCGGAGTTATCCTCTCCTTCCATCGTTTATATTGTTCCGCACGGTTCTGCCAGGGACCGGGCTCGTTAAAATAGGTGTCAGTATCATAATCAGGATTCAATAGATGTTCGGTACCGTCCAAGCCGGAATATAATTGTTCCTGAATACAATCAACGAGCACATTCTTATGTTCTTCCATACACCTAATACATTCCTCTTCAAACCCGGATGCAATGGAATGAATAACTCTATGTAATTCATCAAAATCTGCCATACAGTAAGTAAAAATATAACGGGCTGGACTGTAATCACACCCCAGCCCGTCGGTTACTTAGTTATCGCATCGTACACTTCCGAGAGCTTCTTCTTACGGTCAGCTTCCTTCAGTTCCTGCCACACGACTTTAATGTGTGCATTAATAAACTCTTCCTTCGTCATGCTCTTCACAGCAGCTTCGACGAACGTAACATTATCTACCTTCATGACACCTGCTCAATACCTCTGATTCCTTTTTCATACAATACAGAAGGAGCTTTCAACGAAGGAACCGCCCCGGCTTTAGGAACAATGGTAATGATACCATCCGAATACGTAGCAGAAGTTACGTTATTCATAACTTCAGCAGCACCATCAGCAATAAGACTGCCAAATTCTTCTGTACGGTCATAACCACCAACAACTTCAACTATTTTGTAAGTATTTTCGGCCTCCAACTTTTGAAACACAACATCAACCAAGCCTTTAACGAAATTCTTGGGATTGAAGTCTAACTGCACGTAGTCAAAGTGCAATTGGCTGTCTTCCACATCTTCATGTGAAAAACTAACAGTCATCGCAGACTTAGCACTACTGGTCGGGTACTGTGTCACGGTCGGATAAACAGTAGACATCGGAATACCGGCAAGGATATCAGTGTCATCATTATAACCGATCAACATATTATCCTGATTCCAAAAGTAAACGTCCCATCCTTTATTGGCACATTTCAGAAGCTGGGCATTCAAAACCTCATCAAATTTCTTCAAAGTGAAGGTGTCTGTTTGAGCGCTTAGCCCGTTGTATTCACTTGCACCGTACCCTACAGCATTAACTTGGGGCTCTCCACCATTCTTGGCATACTCCAGGAATGGAAAAATAGGGTAAATACGCCCGGGACGGTCTGCATGGCACAATTCGAGCAATTTCTCACCTGTTATATCAGCAGGGAGTTTGACACCATGTTCCGCCAAGATAGCACCTTTGACTTTTTTCCAGTCAATACTACAAGCAGAACTACCAGTGTTCATCCGGGAACCCTTACACGTTCTAATCTTTCTCATTTTCTTCTACAATTAAGATTATTAATTTTTATTTCCATCGAGCGTATATTTATGGCATCAATCGGCTCGCTCACAGCCTCACCGGAATCTGTATAGGCTCCGTATCTGCCATATGAATAGTTTTCTGAATAACTATGTTTCACTTTTTCGTCATAGTCGCAGTCGAACCGGGAATCTTCATATAATACTTCCAATAAACGTTTATAGATTGGCCGAAGGATATTTTTAAAAGATGTGGTTCTGCGCATCTCATTGCTCCACTCTTTACAAGAAGAGCAAGCTATAATTAACGAAACCTTTGCTTTTGAAAAATAATCCGCGTCACCTCTATCCTCACTAATTGGAGTAAATAGTGCAACCAATGGAAACTTCCTTTCAGACTGGGCAGAAGACTTACTGTATTCATCTAAAATATCTTTGATATATTGACTGCTACCGAAGATGTAATTCAACCTTGGGGACTTCACAACTTTAGTTCCCCCTTTCCCATTTGGATAGAGGATTTCAAGCCCTTCTGGAAGTTCCTTTACAATCTCCTCAAACAGTTCTGTTATATCTAAATCTATCATAAATTGAAAGCATTAATTGGGGTCAAAAGATTCTTGGTTATTTTCACATCGAAAGGACAATCATTTGACATAGCCCATTCAACAAACTGTTTATTCTTCTCTACCATGCTATTCCATGTGCTTACTTGTCTCTTCAAAGGAGCTACATATTCATTAGCGCATTTCAAACGGACAAGCCCGGTTATTGTAGCTTGGGTGTTTGCATCACGAAGAATATGATATAATACATAGTCAGCGAACGGTTCACACAGCTTCTCGCACAATACTGCATATCCGGACTGGGATTCTTCCTTCTCTTCTGAAATATCAACTTCATCTGAAGAATCTTCCTTTTCCCGTTCAATAAGCTCCAAGTAATCTGTGATAGCTTGGGAAAGAGTCAAACCAACAACATTCCGGAGAAATTCGGGCTGAAATGCCTTAATATACCCATTTATCACCTCATTCACAGCAAGAGATTGGGGCGAAGGCATTTCAGCGACCGAAACATTCTCAATATGCCTGGGACCTGACATAAAATATGAAACATCAATCAACATAGCGATAGTTATTTAGAAGTCTTGCCTTTCCCGGTTTTCTTTTCATCTTCCACGGAAACGGCTTTATCATCTGTAACAGTTACCTCCTTGGCATCTTCCTCTTGCAAATCTTTTGAATCGGCAACCGGAAGATTCTTTTCATCAGAAGGCACCTGTACTTCAAGTTCTGCAATGCGAGCTTTCATTGTTTCACGCTCTTCTGTCAGTTCAACAATTGTCTTATCTTTCTCTGCAATGGATGCAGTAAGCCTGCCAATCTCTTCATTTTTCTCTGCAAGCATACATTCCAATGTCTTTCGGGCATCTTCTTCTGTAACAAGACCACATTCGGAAATAGGGATGAGTTGAATCATCCCTCTATTAATCCGAATGCGTTGCTCTTTAAGCACATTGGTTACATCCTTATCGTTACCTCTAAGTATGTAATCCATAATCCTACGCTTTAGTTATTGCAGTCTTCAATGCGGCCAAATCCCCATAAGCGAAAGCCCACGGCATATAAATCGGGAAGATAACTTCTTCTTGTGCCATCAGCACAACCTCATTGCAAAGCTTGGTCTCCACATCTTCAGCCCATTCAAGTGTCAAAGTGGTATAATCAACCAAATTTGCGGCTTGGTTAAAGTCACCTAAAAGATACTTACCTGGAAGAATGCCACCATACTCGATAATCGGACGACCGGCAATATATTTCACCCCATCAACCATTTTAACGATACCAAGATTACGTCCTGTCGTATCTTTCTCTGATTCCATACCGTTAACAGTCATTGGATTAAGAATAATGGCATTCGGAAAATACTGGGCATATGTCATTGCGGCGAAAGCTGTTTTCACTACATCTTCAGAGTTGGGTTCCTCAATGTTCTTAAAGCCGGCTTCATGAACACTGAATGTCATTTTATCCGTAGCCGTTTCAGCACCGGAGAACGCGACACCAGGAATAAGGATACGACCATCTTCCATTTTCACAAGAGCGTGTGTTTTGTTCAGTTCTGTAAGAACAGCGGCACCAGCGAACGTGATACTCATTCCATCAAGAATCAAATCCTGTGGTTCTGCAAACTCTACAATCACATCCTTATCACCGTTATATCCGGTAATAGCTTTTACAGCACCGGCGGCACCTGTAACAATGGCTGTACTGATAATCTTCTCTACAGAAGTCACCCCAGTATTATTAATAATACCAAGCAAATTCTCACCATTACCGTCACCAAACAAGATGTTCCAGTCTTCTGCCATCCAAACAGCTTCAGGAAGCATGTTCAAGATGTAGGAACGAATGTACACTCTTGATTTCAACATACGTTTTGAAATACGGATATGAGTACCAAGGCGCTTAGTTCCTGTCTGTATCTCTTTTACCTTGATACTTGATTCCGGTAAACGACCGTTCTCAGTTACAAAACGGGCATTACGGTTGAAAGCATATACTTGCGCATAGGCGAGTTGAGGATATGCAGGATCAGCTGTCAGCGTCGTTAATACATCACGCATATGCAACTTTTTGTTGGCAACCTGAGTCACAACACGTTTCTGTTGTTGAGTAATCAACAAATCACCGGTGTAATTGTCAGTCATGGAAACGACATCTTTCAAGGAGAAGCCGTCAAATTCTCCTGATTTGCGTGTTTTTCCTTCTGCGAAATCTCTGAATTTTTCAGAATCAAGCATCTCGTTCAACTTCTCATCGAACTTGTTGATAGTATCCATAGAAAGACCTTTCTGCTTCATTTTCTCGATACTTTCACCAAGAGTTTTAACTTGTTCTACAAGTTGCTCGTTGTCCTTTACCAATTGCTGGAACTTTTCTCCATCATAGGCTTTCAATAGATTATTGATGTCACCAAACTGTTTCGTTACCTCCTCCGGTGAAGCAAATCCTTCAAGTGACTTGTTAACTACTTCACACATCATGCCGGCGATATTTTCCATAAATGTTTTCTGTTCTGCCGGCAGACCGTCTGTTTTCAGATTAAAATCTGATACTGTAAATTTTCTAATTGGCATAAAATTTAAATTTTAAGTTATTTATTCTCGAAACAGCTATTCAAACTCTTAAAATCGAGTAAAGTGCCATTATCAGCGGCTTTAATCGTCACTTCATCGTTCCCATTTTCCCCGTCATTCTTTTCTTGAGTGTCAACAGACGGCTCATTTTTTCCGGTGGTATCTTCAGAAGTGTTTTGCAGAATAGCATTCGAACGATATACTTTTCCCCAACAGTGGGGACATCTTACATAATTCATAAGGTCTTGTAGACCCTTTTGAGAAAATTCTTTCTTTTCTGATTTGACAGAATCAATAAGAGAAATTACTTGGGTTCTAATCTCCGGAGTGAGCTTCTCCATTTCTTCCCTTACAATGTCCTGTGTTATCCATCTCTGATAATCAGCAGCATAATCTAATACCTGTTGGGCAAAGGTATGCTCTGTTTCTGCATCATAATCAAATTGATGACCACAATGAGGACATGAGACAACGGCACCACCGTTGAGGCTCTTCAGTAATAAACTTAATTCCATATCGTAACCTTTTAAACGCTCATCACTATATCCATGCTGCAAGAACGCTTTACGAACGAAATCAACAGCCTCCTTTACCTGGTCGGCAGTAGCAGACTTAATATTCACAAGGAAAGTCTGGGGATTACTCCCCCAACTTGTCAATGTTGAATATTCCATCATACGCCATTCAAGCACTTTACAGGGATCAACAGAATCTCTTTTAATGGCCTTGACCCCAATAGAATGTTCAAGTGTTCTGCCATTCTCTGCAAACAGTTTATAATCAGCTAACGTATCACGGCCAATCTGTTTTTCAAGATTTAACTGACCGACCATAACCAAATTACCTTCTGTTTCCTTACCACTCAACGGAACACCTAACAACTGGTCTGTACGATGATTCAGGAACCAACGCATCCGACCAATATTTTCTTTCAATGTCTTATTGAATGAGCCGGGCATAGATATGTCATTTTGTGAGTCCTTCACACCGATACCGTTCACCGCAACGGTAACGATACCCTTCTCATCAACATCATTTGCCTTTGTCTTGTACTGAAGGCTTTTGATTTTCTCTTCCATCTTTTTCATCTCCACTTTTAGTGTTAAAAACTCGATTTACTTTATCCAGTTCCTCATCTGACATATCAAATTTCAATTTGTCAAACAAGGGATTTTCTATCATACTTTCACCTATTTGGGCACGCCAGTCATTGAGCGTTATAAGCCCACATGAGAATTGTTCCCGACAACGTTTATTTATATTGGTCTTTACGTCCTCGGATTCTTTCAAGCCCTCCTGCAAACAATCAACATCAGAGAAATCACAATCCAAATAATATCCCCCTCCTTCGAGACCAAGGAAAGCTGTAAAATCCTTGCAGAATTGTTTGGCCATAGGAATGACAGTTGAACAATATACGCTCTTTTCAGCAGTAGCCTGATTGCTAAATGTGGACTGGTCTTTTCGCGGAACAAGAACGGCAGGGATGCCGTATGCCCCTGCAATATTTATTGCATCAGCCAAGGTTTCTTCAAACGGTTGTAACTCTGCAATAGAAAGATTAGTACGAACAAAGTCAATATCTGCGTCTGAAATACCATAAGGTACCTGGCCCTTTCTTACACCATACTTCTCGAAGTTTTGCTTCAAAAGTTGTTCTTTTTCATCGTCATTTAACGCTATTGAACCGGTAGCATCCGTTTTCTTACTTACAATAAAACCTAATCCACCCCGCTTTACATAAATTACATTTCTAGCTTCATATACAGCAATTAGGTTTGATATTGGCTTATTTTGTGAATCCAAGCGACTTTTGGACTTCAAGAACATAGCCCCTGAATAGAACTCTGCACTTCCGTCTCTATCATGCCATATTTGGTATGGAGGAATTTCCAAACTACCATTCCAACCATACTCCAAACGATAGCTACGAATAATATCTTCTGTTTGGGCAATGCCAAACAATGGCATATTCCCGTAAACAGGTTCTACAATAGTCTTATCAGAAGGTAGCACCCAATAATTATCGCAATATCTCCATTTTTCAGCTGTAGAAAAGACATCAGGCATAGCGGCACGAATAAAGCTATTCCCTGTACACAATTTATAAATATGGTGCTGATAAATCAATTCTTTCCAACGCATCAAACAATTAGGACGACTAAGTATGCCATTCATTCGTTTATTCGCCCATACTATACTGTCATCCTTAGTTTTCTTCAATTGAAAATTAGCACCTGCAATTCGCGATGCAATATAATCGATCGGGAAAAAGACTTCAGGTATCGTACTGAATAGCGTTAGATAGTTACTGCCCGCTACAATAGGACTAGTAAGGTCCTCAATGTATGCAACGGACCATTTTTCAGTCTTGCCACTTTGAGTATCTATATCCTTATTTTCAGATGAAGTAACTATTTCAACTTCACCTTTAGTCTTAGATTTCTTTCCAAATAGATTATCAAAAAAAATATTCATTGGGTTCCTTTTTGAGCAAAACTAAGTAAAAAGGAAAACCGTTTTCCAAAACACTAAAATCTTGAAATTACGAAAACATAATACCAACAATATAACATTCTTATTTTCAACCACATATAACACATTTCAATTCAAACCTAATTTTACAACGAACTGTACTAGCCCACTCAAAACAGCACTGGCCTCTTTTGTTTCACTATCTTTATTATAGTCCATCAGATTATTCATGAAGGCAACATATTCCGTATCAGATTCTACTTTTGATGCAGAAAAAAGAATACTATTTTTCACATAATCAGATGTTGCAGCAATACGCTTATCTACATCCGGAAACTCTTTCATTACACGAATCTCCTTGTTTGTACTAGAACGGAGTTCCCGGATAAAAGGGAAATAAGCATCTGTACATTCAATTACACATGAATCAGATTCATGGGACAAAATAGAAGAACGTATATCTTCTGTTGAAGTAGTATCCATAAATACGACATCAACAACATGCCATTTATTTCCACATCTAAACGCTTGTATAAGGACAAATTTCCCATTAACATTCGGCATCACATATAGAATCTTCTTAGTGTATTTACATTCGGTATCTGGATTGAAGAAATTAATAGTGCCATTACAAGCATACAAGTTTCTTTTTCGCCGGTTACTAAACTCTATATACTGCTCACTACACAAATCCACAACGACATATCGGAACGTATCAGACAGGTGCCCGTGCTCCTCATAAGTCTGCAAGGTAGTTTTATTCTTGACCTTAGTTTTAAGAATGGCACCGTTAGCATCTTTCTGTACGCTCATGTAGTCCTCAATAGATACCGAACATGATTCGTCAATGTATATCTCTATACCGGGAACAGTACAATCAAAGATAGCATTGATAAACTCACCGGTCATGGCAACACTCGGATTCTTATTGCCTACCTTATCCTCAATCTCGAATCCTTCTTTCTGCAATGTATCTATGAATAAGTCCATCCAAGAACGTTTTTCATCATCAATGCTATTGGCCGCCTTTGTTGAGGCATCCCCGTGTAGGTAGACTTTATCACTATACCTGATATCTTTCAGATACTTGGCTACAAGTTTAGAGGACTTCTTTACTGTATTGTTAGGACTTTCGGCGCATGTCTCATGGAACTGCCAAACCTTGATACCGGTAGTGAAATCTACTTGCCAATACGACACACTGATATATGGCAGTACGTTATTATCTACTGATATATGAATAGGCAGGTCCGGGATATATTTATGTTCACCGGAATGTTTGCCACGGTTGAACGAACCGAAGAACTCGCTACCGGTACGAATAACACCCCACTCTCCCAATGCGTACACATTGTAATAATCCGGATCGTGGACTCTATCATACTCAAAGTCGGCAACACATTGCTCATCATAGAAACCATACGTACCGTCAGGACTACCGACCACCCAAAAATTATTCAAATAGGTAGATTGGATAATAACTGTATTAGGTGCCTGTTCCTCGATTTGCTTAGTACGAAGATTAAGTATTTGCCTAGGTGCATTCTTCTTTACGGATTTGACCTTGGTAAGTTCTTTCGGCAACTCTTTGCCGGCAATGGTAACCGTCATCGGTACATCATGCCATTTGTCTTTATCAATAAACTCTTTCTTTATCCAATGGCTTTCACTAATCGGGTTGAAGGTACAAATAATCTGCTGTCCTTTCTTACCACGCAAACGCTTACGTAGCTGCTTGAAATCCGGATGCTCGAACTCTGACCATTCCTCTAACTGAACACGCTTGTAGTTAGAGATACCTTTTATTTTCTCAGGATCATCAAGACCGGAGAAATCTATCTTCGCACCATTTACCAGACATTTAATAGTATTCTGTTGGAATTTGAACAAATGGGATATGCCAAGACCGGCCGCAGCGACCTTATAATCTTCATAAATGGTTTTGAGAATAGAAGCTCCTACCTTACGCATGACAAGAGTGTTTTCACCGTCCTGTAATGTCTGTATCAGTATGGTTTGTGCCACACTATACGATTTACCGGAAGATGAACCTCCATAGAGAATGATAAAACGGATAGTCTCATCATTCAAGTACTTCAATAGATAGAATCCGTTAGGATTTAGCTTCTTATAATTTATAACCATATTGTTCTAAAAGTAAGGTTTCCCCGTAAGGTGAATACCGGATTTTGCAGTTCAAATTGTTCTATTCTTCCGAATCCTCATTATCTTCAAATCCGATACGAAGTTCACCGACTGTATTTCCGTCTCCACCTTTGATGTTGACATTCTTATCGGCTTCCCATCCATTCCAGGCACCAAGAATCCGGGCGGCTTCTGTCTTGCCGTTGAACTCATAATTAACCACTCCTCTATTATTCTGAATCTTCTTCAACGCATTACGAGCACGCTTTGGAAGTTGGGACGGACTTCTCATCTTTGTTTTCCCGGTAACAGGGTCTACATAATGTAAATCATCGGGATCAGCGAGTACAATATCCATTAATACCTTCTCGACCGTTTTCCTCTCTACTTCAGTCTCTTTCGCCCTCTGTTGCTTAATCTCACTTATCCTTGCACTAACCTTGCTATTGGCTAACAATCTGCTAGCAGCACTCCAAATCGTTTCAGGTTTCATCTTTGACGCATCATAAGACATCCTATATGCTTCACTAGCATTACCTTCTGTATCAACGTAGTATTTACAAAATTTCTCTTGCTTGAATGTTAATGGTTTCTCTTGCTTTCCCATATCAATTGTTATTTATTCCTACGAGAAAAAGAAGCTGCTCTCTATCCTTTAAAAGCTCATAGGTGGCAAGCAGTGTGCTGCCAGTTGTTAATATGTCATCGTACACTATTATTTTCTTTTCCTTTATCGGACGAAGAAGAAAGAATTCCGGATTCAATCTATCTTTAGTTAGGCACTGAATTGCATTCTCATAGAATGGTATTTTCACCGCCCCAGCTATTTTCGTACAGATAGAGGTTGAAAAATGAAAGCCCTCGTAGTGTCTCCGTCGCGGTGTGGTGACTATACACCATCCTTCACATCCCCCTACAATGAAGCGGTGGAGAAACTCACACGCTCTCTCTGCAAAGAATGATGCAAGTTCCTCCGACTGTTTAATTTCTGAAAAGCTGGTACCGGTCTTGGAACGGGTGAACTGGGAGATGTAATAGATATCACCCTTTTTATGAAGTGACACCTTTTCTCTCAAATCACATAACCGTTCCTGATGAGACCAGCTCTTACCTTTCACCGCTTCCGGCTTATCCCAGTCATCAATACGACATATCTTTCCCTTTCCTTTCATCAAAAATCTTCTTTACTCCGTCCTCGACAGATGTGTAAGACAAAGGTACTAAATAGATATCCCGGTTCACCGATTGCTCCAAATTGTCAAAATCTCGTTTTTTATTAATCAACTCTATTTCAATCGGTTTGTAGTATTTTACTAAAGATGCAAAATACATAGTAGTCACAGGCTGAACATTACAGATGTTGATGAGCTGACGTTTACAGCCCACCGCATAGATAAGTCCCTCAACAATATCATCTATGTAAGTGAAGCACCGGATATTCTGACCACAGTTGTATAATGACACGTTTTCCTTTTCCATCAGGAACCAGAGAAGAGTTCTTTTTCGCGGATTAGGTCCATATACATTATGCAGCCGGCACCCGGTCGCAGCCTTACAATAGATAGATGCATACTGTTCATCGAAATACTTGCTTATTCCATACATAGAAGTGATATTCTCCGGATTAGCCGTTGACGAACTGGCATATATTAACTTCACATGATTTTGATTGCAAGCATCAGCTACTCGCATGAAAATATCAATGTTATCTCTCCTGATTTGTTCCAGGTTTCCATTAAACACACTGGTTTGCGCCGCCAAATGGAACACACAATCAATCCCCCCATTCTTCAGGAGCTCGCATACTTCCGTAGCTTCAGTACCACACTTTCGATCAAGTCCTATGACTTCAACACCTCTTTTTGCTAATTCTCGGCAAAGGGCTTTACCAATAAATCCCTCACTGCCGGTTACAATCATTTTTCTCATCATCACAAAAAATAAGGGTGCATCTTGTTTAAAGACACACCCAAGTTCAACAAAAAGGCTGTTCCAAAATTAATTGAAACAGCCTATATACTTTACATGGCAAATATATTTCAGCCTACTTTTTAATTACCTCATTCGTTTGAACATAAATAAATTGATAATACAAACATACTTAAACCCACTAAAGAGAACATTACTAACAGATTTCCATTACTAGCTTTAACTCTTTCAAGCTCTTCTCTAGTAGCGTGTAATCCTGCATACGCTCTGTTTCTCTGTCCTTTTAAAATCTCATTACTTTTTTTAAAATCTCTCATTTTTTAAAGATTTTTGGTTATTAATTGCAATGAACCCGCATTCAATAGAACGCATCTCTATCATTCTCACTATAATACTGAATGATGTCACAAAGTTAATATTAATCATCTATCAACCAAATTATTTCTAGGAAAATTTACTCCTTTCTTTCTTGTTATTCGTCAAATACGTCTTATTCTCCTTGCATTTCTTGCAGAGATAAAGCCCTGTATCTTCATCTCTACCCTCTGATTTCCACATATCAGACATACAATTATCGCAATATGTAGCCTCACTTTCATCTTCACATGCTCCACAAAAGTTCTTTCCCTCAATCTCGTAATGACAACCTTCGGAATAACTATCATACAATCTTTTACACACGTCACACATTTCTATCGAATCCGGTAGTATGGGGAAGTGTTCTTGTAGATACCAAATAACAGTACTTGATTGCTCTGGAGTAAGTTTAACTTTATACTCATCACCTAAAGAAATTCCTTCTGGAATATCACCCTGCAAAAAGGAATGAAACTCTTGAATCCATTCTAAATCGCTCCAATCACGATTAGAATTATTCTTTTGAAGTTTAATCTCATTCTTATTCATTTCTGTCTTATTATATTCCACTCACTTTCCATAATTACGTGTTCACACTTATTGCACCTATGCAAATAAGTTGGAAAAGGGGCTGTTGTATAATCTTCAACTGCTATCTCTATACTACCACATTCCGGACACTCAATACTTACTTCTTTGATACCGGGATAGTCCCAGAAAGATAGTTTTCCTTTTACATTTTCGATAGGTTCTTCATAAATAATAGGATTAGCTAACACCCAGTTATAAACTTTTTTTTCGGCCCAGATAGAAGAATGATTCTGTACACAATCCACTATCTCAATGCTACCGATAATGGAGCCTGTACAAAAACTAAAATCTTTCCACTCTTTGTTTTCCGGTAATGCCAATAACTGCTCATTGGTAAGTATTGAATCATAGAAATTATCGTAATTCAAAGGTTTACCGCTTGAATGAATCAGAACCCTCTGTCTTAAGTATTTCTTAGGACACGGCCAAGTTCGGTTCTCGATGTTTTTAAAACCGTGGACTATCAAAGAGGCCCACGGTTGTTTTATTGTTATTGCTTTCATTGTTCCAAACTTTTTTTGTTGCTACTTGTTTAATTAAAAAATAGATTATATGAGAACCAAATTACTACTTACGTTATTCTGCATATCATTATGCCTTAACATTACTTCATGTATGTCGGTGAGAGTTCATCCACATAAGGATAAAACAATTCCTCCAGGACAAATAAAGAAAGTGACAGGCAGTAAGTCTGCGAGATATTATGCTCCGGGGCACAATAAGTAGAATCGTTATTCTTCTGTTTTACGCAAATCCTTGATAATTCTTCAAGAACTTGCAAGGTTTTACTTGGTCTTATTCATTAAAAAAACTTGGTCTTTTAACAAAAGTACATTTCTATTCTTTTGTTAACAAAAATACTCACTACAAACAAACCCTTTTCGCGGGGTAAAGTCTTTAAATTCACAACTTCTAAAAATCCACTTTTTGTCAGCCCATCCAGCTAAATCCTTTTGCCATTGAGGAATAATTTGATGAAGATTATTTAAGTCCCGGTAAGGCTGGCAATGTGGTAAGAACCGCCCGCCTTTTGTTCTCCAATGATTAACGCGGGTAAATGCTTCCTTAAAGTCATTCAATAATATACAGTAGAAAAAGTATTCGCCCTTATAACCATACTTATCAATCAAAGCCGTAGCCCGTTCACATTCCGCGATTTGTCCCGGTGTATCACAACCGAATCGTATACGCTTTATCCATTTCACCTTTGCAAGCAACCGGGCTATATCATCCGTTACCAGCCGGGCATCTAATCCCTGATTAAAGTCAACCCGCACGCCCATGGAGATTATTTTTTCAATCTGCTGTAACCCGTACTCGGATGCAAGTACGTTGTTATCCATAAGAATCACATTTTTTCGTCCGGCAGATACTTCCGCAATATCCATGTAAGGAGCAATGTTTCCCTCTTTGGCAGGCACAACACACCATTTACAACGATTAGGGCAACCCCTTGTCAAAAAGCCATAAGCCAAATTCTTATCAACATTATACAGATCGTAATCAGGAATCATTCTATCAATTTCCGGTAGAAGAACCTTTTTTATGTCATACCCTGTACCGCCTTTCTCGACTTGATCGGCATTGATGTAATAGCCGTAATCGGGCGTAAAGCTAAATACTTTTGCAATGTAAACCTTATCATAAGAACAAAGGGGATTATACCATTCTACATTATCACCTATTGCCTTGTGATAGCTACTTATCTTCATCAAAGCTAGATTAGGATAATTGCTATCGACTGCTAATATTCCAATATTCATCGCTTATTTGGGGCTATTTAAAAATTTTCCTTAATCCTGAATTAACAGCATCGGTTTTAGCTTCCTCTGATGGATGAACATAAATATTCAAAGTGGTACCTACATCTGAATGACCAAGAATAGTAGATACAGTTTTGACATCAATTTTATTCTCTATAAGAGTCGTGGCAAAGGTGTGCCTTAATCCATGATACTTGATACAGTGGTCTAGTTTTACCTTTTCAATAATAAATTTCTCATAATAATTCCGCAAGGTCCGGGGTTCTGTATATTGCTCACCACAAGTACACACATAATAATCGGGATTACACACAGCAGAAAACTTCTTCACCAAAGGGAAAATGTTTTTTAAGATAGGAATATACCTATCAGAATTTGAAGTTTTCGGGGGCCCAATCTCAATATGGGTTTTTGCTTTATTAAATGTACCATCCTCGCCTGGCATATATATGCGTTCTAAGGTTTTACAAATATGAATAGTCTTTTTATCTAAATCTATATCCTTCCATTGTAAGGCACATACTTCCCCTATACGCATACCGGAACATATCGTTAGCAAAATTCCAAGATTACGTGGAGATGGATTCGCTAACACATAATCGACGATTTTCTTATATTCAGCAGGAGAATAACGTTCCAATTTTTGAGCAGCTATCTTATTTTTACTTGGCCATACCATCTTCCATGTAATGTTATGTACCTCAAGATCTAACTCTTCGTCAGCAAACCGAATTAGCATTTTTAGAACTATCAGAATATCATTGCAGTACTTCACAGACAACCCCGAATTGTCCATAAGATCGTTCATGAATGGCACAATAACCTTTTTGCTCAATTCCCCAACTTCCATACATCCTAACATTGGAGAAAGCTTTTTCACATATATCTGCTGGTACGATGCCAGTGAACTAGTCTTGACTTGCCTTTTCTTTACAGAAATCCAAGCCTTGTACACATCATCCAATTTCATATCTTATAAATTTGTTATTTAAATCAGTTTCAATTCTCGCAAATAAACATCAATCTCTTTATCCAATTCGGCACGTTTGGCTTCCAGCTCTTTTATTTCATCCATAACAGCCTTAATGTCAATAGGTTCTTCTTCCTCAAATACATCTATGTATCTCGGTATGTTAAGATTAAAATCATTAGCCATAACCTCTTGCAATGTGGCACAATGACTGTATTTCTTAATTTCCTTACGCTCTTGGAACGTCTGTACAATCTTGTCCATTTGTTCATCACTCAAAGAGTTCTTGTTTTTAAGCTTTTCAAAATCTTTGCTTGCATCAATAAAAAGGATGTTGTCATCTTCTTTACGACATTTCTTTATTACCAAGATACAAGTAGGAATACTAGTACCATAGAATATATTGGCCGGTAGCCCAATGACAGCATCAATGCAGTTTTTATCTTCAATAAGAAACCTGCGAATAACACCTTCGGCAGCACCACGAAATAAAACTCCATGAGGAAGAACTATAGCCGCAATCCCTGTTACATCCAGTTTATGGACTATATCCAAGACAAAAGCATAATCAGCTTTTGATTTAGGGGCTAATTTCCCAACTTCACTAAATCGTTCATCATCCATAAAAGAGACATCTGCACTCCATTTGGCGGAAAAGGGCGGATTTGCTATTACTGTTTCCATTTTGATTTATTTTTTTGATAATACATTTTCATATACTCACGTATTTCACTTTTGTGAGCTAATTGATATTTTCTGTTTTTCTCTAATATCTTTTCCTTATTAACCTTATATCTACGCTTGTGACTAGCCCTCTCCAATTCTCTATAATGCTCAATATTGGCATTTCGCAATTCTTTCCTACGGGCAAGTAATTTGTCTCTGTTACGAATCCGATACGCCTTATTATTCTTCAGTATTTTTTCCCGATTTTCAATATAATAACATGAATTACAAATTTTCGTACTTAAATAAAATTTGCTTTCAGGTACATACTCCCCACATTTATTACATAATAAAATATTTTCAGGAGTATTTCTAATTGCTAAATCAGCTTCCCCAAAACGGTTGTTTCTTTTTATAAAGGAAACCTCATCGTAAATCAGGCGATCAACCAAATCCCGCCAATTTTCAATAGAAAAACGTTCGTCAGCTATAACGGAATGAGAGATATCCATGTAATTAATATCAATGCCAGGAAATAAGAAATTGATTCTTTTCCTAGTGTATTGGTACAGATTCTTTATAAAATTATCGTCAATCATAACTAATCTTTTCTATAATAGAAAAATCGAATGGAATATCTTTCACGTTCAGCAAGCGATATTCACTTTTTATTGATTTTACAAGTACATCACCATGATACACAGTTGCATTAATACCACGTATCGATAAATTAAGCAAGAGTAACGGAATAGACCTATCAGACAACTCCCAGCATTCAACGGGGTGTTCAGACGGCTTGAAATCAGTTCCTAAAGTTTTAACTCTATGCCACCAGTTAGAAATAATAAGGGAACCATTACCGGCAGTAGGTTCGTAAATCACCCCTTTGGAAACCCCTGTCAATCTTGATAGTAATATTCCTACTACATTAGGAGTAAAATCCTGCTTGTTTTGGTTTCTTTGAGCCAATTCACCCTCATATATATCTTGAAACCAATCTCTTGAAAGATCATGAGTATTGAGTTGTAATAACTCTCGATATATATGATGCAATCTTTCGTCATTATCAAAGATTATTTTAAAAATCGCATTAGGAAGTGATAATATATCTTCTATTTGAAACAACTTCTTTAATTCTACTTCACTCATATTTACTCTGTATTTGAATATTAATCTCTTGCTTCAGCCATTCTTCGGCCTTTAGCCGTTGCCGAATAGATATTCGGCTTACCACCGCTGAAACATTTAGTTTTTATCCATTCATATCTTTCAGCTTCCCGGAGATAGAATAATATTCCGTATTCAGATGTATTTTTCAACCAATCTAATTTCTTGATTTGCTCAAATGTCATAGGACCGCCATATACAAGCGATGATGTTAACATCTGAACTCTTTCTTTCAATGAATATTCACTCATAATCAATACGGGTTTATGCAATTCTCCATAGCGTTCCGCCACTCATCCTCCGTTATCGGGATCATGTCATCATAAAGGTTGAACCCTATGATGTAGCACCCGCTCTTATAGTTGTTCTCGATACATTCATAATGGAAAGTCCGGGATTTCTTGTCAAACATGCTTTTAGGAGTCAGCCGGAACACCTTCCTTCCATGTCTGTACCACCTGTGGGGTACCTTCTTGCTGAAATGCTTTACAAAAACGCTCATTTCTTTTTATGATTTTAATTAATATTTATCCATTTACATATCATTTACATACTGTAAATCAATCATCTCATTGTTTTATAAATAACTATTGCCTATCTTTGTTGTCTAATTTTAAAAATAAAAATATGTTAGTAATTAAATCTACAAAAGAAGGCTATGAGCTTAATCAAGGGATTTCACTGAGATTGTTTGAGCCATCCGGAAACACTGTTGTAAGAGTAGTATGTGAAACTCCTTATTACGGGGAACCGAACCATTTAGAAAACGCTATTTGTAATCACATAAATAGCTTAATGCCTGATGGCTATACAGTAAAAACCAATCATGTGACTCTTGAATCAAGTACTGGAAGTGATATGAAAGGCAAATATGTCGAATCTCTAATGTTTCAGATTTATATCTAATCTCAGTAAAGTCCTGACTACCTATTCAGGACTTTTTCATTTATCGCTTTACTCATTTCTATCTTCGGTATTGAGAGTTAATACTTCTTCCCGTGCATCTTTTCACGAAGTTCGTTATACTTCATTTTCTGCTCGATGTGCCAAAGCAGGTCTATATCTAAGTGCTTGGCAAGCCCGAAGATTGATAGTATCATATCATTCACGGTTATAGGAAAATCAAATATTCCGTCATACCTAACAGGAAGTGTAGAGATGGAATAGATTGATTCGGTGAAAGTTTCGTCTTTACAGGAATCTGCCATATCTTCAATACAGTCATCAATATCTCCGTTGACAAGCTCAAGGTTTATTCCTCGAAGTCCTGCAAGATCAAGCAAGCGGATAACAGCATCAGCTAATTCTTCTTCGATTGAACCTTTAATGGTTTCGTTATATGCAACTTCGTAACCGTGCTCTTTGGGAATGTCAGAATCCAATCCTTGACAAATGCGGCTGTTAGCAATCTTATTATTATACCGATCAACATTAGCACACCTTCCTTTTCTATCTGCTTCCACAGCTTCCATCAGTTCAGAAATCACAAGGCAAAGAAAATGATTGTTACTTAGCTCTTGATCGTGAAACCCATGTTCGCAAGCTGTTTTATAAGCTTTGTCTCTTAATTCATTTAAATTCATTTTACTCATCCTTGTAATGCTTAAATATATCTATCCAATTCCTTTTCTAATAATTCTCCATCTATTTCAGGAAACAGCTTCAGAACTAAATCCAATGATTTGCAATAATTGTTATTGTATTCTTCAGTATCCATTAATCGAAGTACCATAGAACAAAAGATACTTTTTGTGTCTTTTAATTCGCCTTTCATCAACAATTTTGATAGTTCGATAATTTGACCAGTAGGATTGTGAAAACTTCCGTTTATATATTGAAAAATTAGTCTTCCTTCAAATTGGCATATTTCACAATCTAGTTCACAATCAATGTACTCTATCTTACCATTTATGAATTCACAATAAACACATTCACTATTAGAAGCAAATAAAACTGCAAAATCATAGATATCATCACTATTACCTACAATTATTGAAGTAGATTCAAGAGTTTCCGAAACACCATTATTCCACTTTGCATCTTCAATAAGTTCCCTCACATATTCTTGAACTCTTGTAATGTTCTGCTCTATTAAATCTTTTTTACTCATAATTTCAATTCAATTAAGTTCGATTATTTTTTTGCAATATTCTCCCAAAAAGCAACGCCTTCAGGAGTACCATTAAAAGGGAATGAGATAGCTAGAAATCGATGAAAACAGCAATCAACATCTAACAAATTGTTCACCCGCTCTTCATTTGTCATTGAGAAGTCAGGACACTCAATATTAAATGTATCATTTGCTCTTTCTGTATTATATTTCCATTGATTGAAAATACCTAGTCTTTCTAATTTTTCTATTTTTTCATTCCTCTTCATGTTGATTGACTTTTAATGCTTTACGTCTATAAAGGTAATCGTTATTGACAAGTTTAGCAAACAGAAACTTCGCCATTTTAACGCCATTTTAATCAGTTTTTTTCTTCAACAATTCACGTCTAAATCTTTCCTCTAAATCAAAAATGGTTTCTCCACTATTACGACGATAGGGCCTATCGGTATTTAACTGAAGTTCTTTCAGCTTTTTCCAATACCATGGAAGGTACAAATACATATTCTTCAACTCCTTCAAATTCTTATTTCCACAACACCAGCAACTCACACGATCAAGTAGCTCATATAGCCTTACTCCATCCTCATGCCAAACAAAGCCTTTTGTGTAACAATACTGGAGTGCATCTGCTTCAGTAATGCCCCAATCACGAAGTGGTAAAACCCGATTTGGTCGTTTTTCCTTTTCAAAGCGATGGGTCTCATCGGCAGCAATACCGACATAATCAATTCCGTCTTTTGTGTGAGCTTTCAATGCACGAAGTTTTTCACTCGTTCCCCACCGGCATGTTCCCCCACACCAACTATATCCTTTTTTATGGATAATATTGGTCCCTCTTTTCTTAACCGGCCTTTCAAACATTGTCCAAAGAAAAGGTTGCTCCGGATGCAGTTCTGTATATTTAATGCCAAGTTTTTTAAGAATTGGAAGAACAGCATCACGAGTGTTATAGATTGCCTGAAATTCCATACCTGTATCATAGAAAACGACTTCATCCAACTGATATCCTTTATCTATTAGCATGAAAAGCATTGCCAAGGAATCCTTTCCAAAGCTGACTGAAGCATAATATTTCATACAAAAAATTTAATAGACAAGTCACTTTTTCTTCTTTGCCCTCTGATTATTAATCTGTGACATACACATACGGCACCAGGAAGTCAACAAATGATATTCCTTACCTTTTCTCACCACTATACGATTGTAGAACCGGTTCAAGTAGAAGTAATTTCCGCAATGGGTACATCTTTTCATTTCACGTCCTGAATCATCTATAATCCGATTACGTGGCTTACGACGAATAAGAGTACAACTTTTACACTTCTCATCAGTTTCGCGGTGCCGCCGGCAATGTGATAAGGATTTTGCTCCACATTTAGCAAACACCTTACAATCTCTACGAGGTATTGATTGACACACATTCATGGCTTCCTCGCATTCAAGAATTTATTTACTACACGAGAAAGTACATCCTCATTCTCCGGCATCAGCCATTCTTTTGCAACGTTCCAAGCAATACTCATAGCCGGATTGAAGTTATCCTTCCTGACAGTGTGATGAGACAAACGTCCTTCAGTGGGCTTCAAACCCTTATCATGTAAGATACACAGTCCATTCTCGAAAAAAGCACAATACTCTTTACCAGCAACGGGCTGAATCATCGGAATAGCAATATTAATAACCCCTAAGAATATACCAGCAGCCCAGTTCGTCAGCGCTAACCTGTCGGCATAACCTGCATCAATAATTCGTTCAAGATCATCAGGAGTACCTAAACATGGCGTATGACATTGTTGTTTACAAACACTGCATGAGCATTGTACAGGTACACGCCCTGAAGCCCTCATTACCCTTTGTAATGAGGTTTCTTTTGATAATTCTCTCATAGTAAATTATTTGAGATACTACAGATTATTAAACATCGCCCCACAGCTTTACTGCAAGGTCATAATTCTTTTGAGCTTCGTTTACATCTTTCTTAGCATAAGTTAAAGTGTAAGAGTGCATACGTGGATACTTCCCTGATTTGACACCTGCATGATACTCCTTTGCGACTTCTAATTTATGCTCATAGAAATCTATGCTTTCAGGCATTGACAAATTTATGGTATTAGCTCTCTTATCCCAATATTCTGCATTACTTTCGTGTTCTGCTGCTTTTTCGTCAAACTGAACACTTTTACCCATATTGTTCCAAGCATCGTTTATTGCTTTTCTATGTCGCTTTTCGCTATGATGTCCTACTTTTATAGGTTCACCAAGAGAAAGAAAATCTTTATCTTTGTTGGACTTATTATAGTATTCATTACTTCTCTGTACAGCAGATGCAGCCCATTTCCTGCGACGTTCCGCTCGTCGCTTCGCCCATTCTTGAGCATTAAAGCCGTCAGCTCTAACAATGGAGTAATAGTAAAATCCATCTTTCTCGAAGATTAGATTAAATACTATACTTTCGTTCTCCTTACCATACTTGGTGGTAACCTCAATAGTTTCACCTTTTTCGTGCTTCTCATCACACTTTGCCAAAAATACATTTGGCGCAAATTTGTAATACGTGTTCATTTTCTAAATTAAATTGGTTTGACTTATATGAAAAACAAGAAACCACAGCTACTTAGCCGTGGTTTCATCATTAAATAACTTTGGTTGACTGTGTTGAACCAAATCATCGAATAAACCAGGAACACGAGGTTGTAACGCCTTGTATTCTTCCTGAAAGAATTCTTCTTTGGTTCTCCCATTTTTTTTACCCTTTCGTGTATGTACATCGAAAGTGTAATCTGGAATAGGAATAGGATAACGCCTGACATCATTTATCCACTTTTCTATATCAATATCCTTTCTATCATAGATGAAGTTTTGCAAATGATCCGCATCACGATTCTTTCTACATTCACAAAGGAGAATAACAGCTTTACTGACAAATATCCTCCCTTTGGGTTCAGTAGCAGTCTTGTTTACCAGCTCATGCCCCTGCCACAATGCTTCTATCTCTTTAGTAATGATTCCATAGCAATCTTCAGCACTAATGGTAAACAGACGCTTCCACACATAGTCGCGGTACCCACTCGCCCAAAGTTCCAATGCAAAAAAGCCGGCTACCCCGGTGTCGGCTCGCCTAATGGCTTTCTGCATTGCAGAACTCACCTCAAAGAAATCATATCCGCAAACTGTTCTTATAATCATAATTCTAATTTAATGGTTTGACTTTTAGTTTATTACATCAGTAAAGTTAGCTAAAAAAGGCGAATATGACAAACAGAATGGACGCCATTTAAACGCCTTTTTTACAGACTATTAGAATTTGAATTTGCATGATATATTATATTGAACGAGCTGCTTTGTTTTGTCTTTCCCATTAGTGGTTGCACTCTTTAGCAAAATACTATCACCAAAATTCTTTTTGATAAAGAGGATAGATTTACGTTCCTCTTCCTGATTCCTTATAGAAGCAAGCCCACCAGCGTTTACAAAAGTGTTCTTTTGCTCAAAATTATACCGCAAATCGGTTAAAACCTTACGTTCTTTGTACTTCATGTAACAAGAAATCCAAAAATCTTCCTTCAAACGTATTTCCTCATTCCACCAAGTGTTTTTGTTACAGATTACTCCATAACTGCAACCGGTTATCATTTTCGAAAGAGAAAGAAAAGCGGATTCATCATACATTACCGGCGATATCCGAGCGGTGAAGCCAAACAGATGTACATCCATCATACTGGCCATCTCAAATAATGACTGAATGATATTAGTTATCTTATCTTTATCCTTTATCCGGCTAGGTTCTCCTTTTTCCACATAAATAGGTTTGCAGGCATGGACATCATCATCAAGCATAAAAAGTTCTCCAAAATGCTTTGCCATCCAATTACGTTTCGGGATGAGGCCCATAACGTCGTCAGGATGAGTAACAATTTCACATTCCGGGTTAAATTGCTGATATAAGTCAGCTTGACTTTCAGCAACGCAAATGATAGGATCGTTCACCAACTTTTTAGCGAACACCCGGTCATGGCGTTTATGACTTGGTATTACTATCTTGCAGGGCATGGCGAACGTCTTTTATATCAATTACATTGGATTTACTTATTTTCCCGGTTTTGTACGACTTCATGTGCTGCATGTCCAGCCTTTCACGAAGCCAGTTGCTATCTACCTCATTACTTGAGGTGATGATAAACAACTCATGTTTTTCGTCATACTTTGGAATGAGAGGATAAATGGCTGTATCATCCGTGATGGCATCGAAGCGCTCTTTAAATTCATCCTCTTTCCTCTCCGGGGCAAATTCGATGCCCCAGTCTTGGAGTTCCGCCTTATTCCACTCGTTTTCCATAACGTCCAAATCATTCTCACCAAAATTGACATTATCTTTAGTGGCATATTCCCTCAACTTCTTAACGGGGGTATCAGGTGCCAGAATTTTACAAGGCAGTTCTTTATAACCTAACTCCTTGCAAGCTCGCAAACGTAAATTACCACAAACAACAATATATCTGCCATCATTGTAGGGAAAAACTATAAGTTCTCGAAGCTCAAGCATCTCTGGTGAATCCTGAATGCTTTTCTTCATCGCTTCAAAGCGGTAATCACGAAAAAAACGTGGATTTTTCGGCAATCCCGTGAGCTGCCCCTTATTAAAATCAAGTAGGCAGACTTGAATAATCTCTGTCATAACTAACTATATTAAAATCAACAACACAAAATCAACAACACAAACAGTCAGTAACAACACCTAATCATTTTTTCTATCATCGAACTCTATCTTATCTTTGATAAGCTGTTCAATGTCCTCACAACCAAATCTTTTTAAATAGGCAACAAGGTAAATTATCATCTCGGCTGCCAATTCTTCATCTTCCGAATATTTAGGAAAATTATCACTCCTATATTTAGAAGCAATATCGAATTTTCTCCAAACGGCTTCAATTCTTATGCTAAACGCTTTTCTTGAGCTATGCTCATTCATCTTAAAGCGCTTCCTCATGATATTCAAGCATCTCTGGGCAAACCTATTCAATGTTATCATATCGATCGGGTTAAATTGTTAGACTATGAATAATCTCACACGATTCTATTAGGTTGGTCTCTGATGCGAAACCAATGAACATATTCTTTATCTATCAGCATACTATTATTTATTTTGAGGGGTCTGTTGTATCTAAATATTTCCTGTACTCTAATTCTGTCTTAGCAAGATTGATTACGGTATTAACCCCTTGGAAAACTTGTTTTGCTTGGCTCACTTTACTAGGATCTTCTTTCACATCCTTTATTTGTTGAAGAACCAAATTTCTCAAATCTTGTAAAATGGTAGGGTTCACTGTAGACACCTTATTCAACCGTTCATTTGCCAACACGACAACTGTATTTGTTATTGGTCGGAAACGATTCAACTTGGAAGCCAAATCAAACATACTAAACACTAACACTTTGCCATTATTCAAGTATATCTCAACTTCGGTACCATCATCACCGGTACCGTCACAGTAATTGAGAATTACTACTTCTTCATTCTGATAAAGGAACGGTTTATTAACCATTTCTTTCAATCTATCTATTGCTCCATCAATCATGATTCATTTTTTGTTGCTTTATTAATCTGTCTACTCAAAGCTCCTTTTAGCTTGATGAGATACTGAACATCTTCCGGGTACCGGGCATACATTGAATTTTGGGTTTTCATTTGTTCAGAACGACTAATCATGTATAAGTTATCTATACAAATATTCTGCTTATTTCCATCTTTGAACTGAATATTGTACCCAGGAGGTATTTCACCATTATGCTCAATCCATACAAGCCGGTGTTTAAGCTCAAAGACATTCGGTTCAGCAGTTTTCACTTCAATGTAACCATCACGGGTTATACGTTCATATCCAACTTCTTTATGGTTCTTTGGGATACATCCCTTTTTGAAACGTGTAGCTTTCGTTTTTTCAATTTGAGCATCAGACATGTATTCCGTTTGCTTGCGTCCTTTATTCATTGGTTGGTGCCCTTTGGGGAAGAAACCCTTTGAGGAATGTTCAAATAAGAACTTTGCAGATTTTCTCAATTTTAGTTTGAAAGCCATACCAGCAACCGCACTTTCAGTTGAACCAAGCATCGAAGCTATTTCAAGATTGGTATGATCGGGATAAAGAGCTATTAGCTTTTGTCTTTTAACCGGACTCCAAACCCTCACGTCTGGCGAACGTTTTAATTTACGTATTAAGGCTTTTGCCTTCACAGCCTCAGGTGTTTTGTCCAGGCGACCAGCAAGCTCTTTTAAATTAGCAGTTGGATACTCGCTATCAAGTATAGCGAGTTGCTCATTAGTCCAAGTTCTCATAAGCATATCAAGAAAGAGAGGAAACCGTTAGGCTTCCTCTATATTATCGTTATTTAGCTCTTTCAGTCTTTCTTTGAGCTTCTTTTCTTTCTTATCATATGAATCCGCAAGTTTCTTAGAGAGCGCTTTGAAATCATCCGGATATTGTTCTGCAAAAAGGATTTTCTGACACTTTTGCAAATAGGAGTAGAAATTCACATTATTCGATGATAAGCATTCAGCAATAAAGGCTCTATACCATTGATGCCGGTCGGCTTGGTTGTTCTTGACATAATTTACAAAATCACTCTCACCATTCCATTTTTTCAAATTCAGTTTTTCAAGATAAGTACTGCTACAACCGCTAAGAACCAGCACATCAAAAACAAGTTGTTCATTTTCAGAGAATTCTTTTGTTCTCTGAAAATATGTTTTCTCTTGCGCCCACTTGCGCATTTCTTCAGCAGACTTCTCCTTAACTATATCCTTCGCTCTTTTTAATTGGGCGTTTATTTTTTCCCTTTCTATCTCTTTTAGATCGGCAACGGCGGAAGTAGAGGAAGCCGTTTCTTTTCTAACATAATAGAAACTAACGTTAAATTCGGGAGAATAATGTCCAAAAAATGAAAGACAACGATAAACTTCTCCATCTTCAAGCATTTTCAAAGTGCGTTCATCATCTTCTGAATACCAGCACTTACATCTAAAAATTTCATCAGGATCAACTATTTCAAATCCGAGTTGCTTAACAGCTTCCAAAGTTTTTTCATAGAAAACCTTTCTATCTTCTCCCCAATATGTATCGGGACGTCTAGCGATAATTACTGTTTTTCCAAATGAAAGAGGTTCGCCAACTTTAACAAGATGCTCATATTCTAGTTGAATTTTCCGCGTCACATAAACAATCTGTTTTTTCTCATAGCAAGCAGCATTGATACATCTAGCATCCTTACTATTCATTTCATAGAACAAACAACCATGATTACACGTATTATTCTCACATTGAGAACATGATTTAATATCAGTATTTTCCCAATTATCGGAATCATCTTTAATCCAAGGTGCGTTACCAAGCTCCATGAAAGAATTACTCACAAATTCTCGAATCATAGCAGTAGTACATTGTTCTTCCTCTTCCTCATGAAACTCTTTTTGAGTATCTTCATCCAATTTAGAAAGAATCATAGCACCGGACAATGGTATATCTCCATTTCTTACCCGCTCTTTTAGTTCAGGAATAAGAGAATTCAATTTAATACGGTCAAAAACAAACCGGGTAGACTTTCCTATTTTAAGAGCGATATCTTCCAAAGTTCGTCCTTTTTCAGCCAACTGCGCAAAGGCAAAAGCTTCTTCGATGGGATCAACATCTTTTCTTTGAAGATTCTCGGTAATCATCGCTTCAAAAGCCTCATCGTCTGTCATCTCTCTGACAATGCAGGATATTGTCTGAAATTTCTCCGACTTTTTTCGATGGGCTTTGATTTTTGCAACATTCGCTTCATCTTCCTTTGCTTTCAAAAGTGACACAGCACGGAAACGACGCTCACCGCAAACAATTTCATACGAACAGGGAATTGTCGTAATATCGCCAGTCTCTAAGTCAGTAACATCTTCGGATTTGGATACCCTGACGGTGATAGGCTGCAATAAGCCTTGTTTCTCAATGTTACTTGCAAGCTCTTGAAGAGCTGCTTCATCAAAAGTCTTTCTCGGATTCAAAGGAGAAGGACTGATAAGGTCAATTCTAATGTTTTGTACTTCCATAATTTAATTATATTGGTTTGACTTTAATTTTCGTATAACTTATATCCTGTATATAACGAATAGACACTCTTTGACGGGTATATTTATTATGAGGATATGACTCATAGATAATTTCGACATAATTACTATAAAATATCACCTCTCTAACATTAAAGATAGCAAGCCCATCATATAGCTTTATGCTGTTTATAGAAATTTGGTCTTGATGACTACGTATCCAATTATATACTCTACTTGTCACAATTCTAAGTTATTGATTTGACTTTTAGTTTATTACATCAGTAAAGTTATCGTAAAATGACAAGTTATGCAAACAGAAACTTCGCCATTTTAACGCCATTTTCATGCGGGCTTATTACGTATTTGAATGAAGCCACGTTTTTCCGTTTCCCGAAGCAATTCCATATCTTCCTCACGGATATAACAATCCGTTTCACCATTAACAGTTGTGTGATTAGGAATACCAAAACGCTCCCGTATTCTTCTTTTCACTTCAGGAATATCTTCAAGTTTGATATGCCTAGTGTTCCAGTAAATTGTCACCTTCTGCTTCTTGTTTGCCATATTCTCTTTTGTTTAGATAAGAGATTATTTCATTTGAGAGACTTAACGCTTTAGCAGCTTCTTCATCTCCTTGCTCAACTCTAAGTTTGAGTTCGTTCCGGTATTCTTCATACGACAAGCCACTTGTAAAACTCGTTTCCCCTGACAATTTAGCCTTATGAGTATTCCATGACTGATTATCAGCAACAGCACAACGTTCTTTGTTGTATTCACGAAGCCATCCCATAATGATAGAACCATCAATACGATTGTAATTTTCACCATATTTCATTTTCATTGCATTCTTGAAACACAGTTTAAAATCATCAGTTTTCATATAGGGATATTCTTCAATGATTAAATCTACTGTAGTAGCAACTTGGGTAGCAGACATTGTATTACTGACATTGAAAAACTCCAAGGCATCAGCTATCAATATGACCAGCACTGCTCTAGCCTGTGGTTCACCAAACTTTCTTATGATAGTGCCAATAGAAGGTTCATCACTTTGAAATACATCTTCAACCTTCTTTGGGCATAGAGCTTTGCAGTAGTTCTTCGGCGAGGTCCGTAAGACTGCTAACCGATTCTCTTCTTGTGGCCGCAGTATCAGTTCGTTTTCCATTATAGTTACCTTCTAAAATATTTGTAAATTTTGTAGGCAAGAATATCCAGTCAAAAGTGCACCTCCAATTTTTATCGTTTTGTCCAAGCAAGAAAGGACTGTCTAAAACCAATTGGAACACATCGAATATAGCTTGCTTCCCGTATTGTGCGACACGTGCTTTAATAGCTTTCTTTCGTTTTGCATCTATGGACTTTATAGCAGGAAGTTTACCTTTAAACGTGGAATTAAAATAATCCATTAGCCCACCCCAATCAATCTTTTCCTCGGGGAACAAAGAAAGCTCGTCTTTCTTTGATTCTCCTTTAGGAGAAGTTTCTTTCTTTTTTAAATGAGAATCATTATCATCTACATAATCATTATCATATTCATTATCATTATCGGGTTTTGTGGGTTCTTTTGGGTTTCCAAATAACCCAGTGGGTTTTGTGGGTTCTTTGGGTTCTTTTGGGTTTTCACTTTTCGGACGTCCCCCCTTAGAACCATTGCTCTTATTCCTTTCCACAATAGACATATACTTTTCAGTATCCCTGTCTATATCTATCTTTATAAAGTTGAAAGCAATATTTGCCATAGGTTTCAACCCCCGAAGATTTCCCGTTGTCGCATACTCAATTATGCTTTCGTAAATCTCCAGCCTGACATCATCCGGCAAATCCTTGATTGCTTCTCTCCACCCTTTATAAAAGATGAATGAATTTCTTTCCATATTTTAAGGGATTATACTCCGATTAGTAATAAAACTCACAGACCTTTTGCTTCCTTCAGTTTTTTCGCTTCTTCCTTGTAATGAGTAATCAGCTTTTCTAATTGAAAGTCACTAAATTGCTTAGTAACATTTTTCTTGGCTTCCAGGAGCAGCACATTTCGTTCACCATACTTGGCAACTAGACGTCTGCGATAATCCTGAATATTTCCTTCCATGAAGCGGTTACAATGTGAACATTGAGCATTGCAGTTCATTTCATCAAAACGAGTACTCATGTGTTGGCGGTTGATGTAATGACCGCAATCTGCTTTATTGAAAGGCTTTATTTTACCACATGAAATACACTGAAAATATCCATTAGGCATCGTATCACGATAACGGATGAATAAACTAAATATTCTGTCTAGTTCATTGACAAGATCAGGTTTCTTCTTGACCTTAACACCTTCTACCTCGAAAAGAGGCTTTTTCTTTTCTTTCTTCTTGTAATTTCTCCACATGATAATTAAAATACTACATTGGTTAATTGACGGCCACGACTCATTATACACCATTTTCCCTTTTCAGGCTGTTCTATGCGTAACTCTTCAACACGCCCAAAGCGCCGGAAATTCCCACTCAAATCAACAACCCAACCCTCTTTACCTTGGCAGGGACGAATGACACGACCGACCATTTGATAATAGAGGGAAAGGGATTTGGTTGGACGTGCAAGAACAACCGTATCAAGCTCCGGGTAATCGAATCCGGTTGTAAGTACGCCGACATTAGCAACAACTTTTATTCTTCCATCTTTAAAACCTTTCAGAATTCGTGCCCTTTCTTCCTTTGGAGTAGAACCGCTAACGATCGCACAATTAGGAATTTCGGAAGCCAGTTTTTCAGCTTCACGAATAAACCTCGTGAATATTAAAATACCTTTGCGTGGTATGCCCGATTTGGGGTTCAACAGACGTTTTGTCCATCCAACTATATCTTTGTATATGTCCACACGTTCAAACTCTTGCAGAAGACTTTTTTCATCGTAATCTGCACCAGTAGAATTAGTCCTGACTCTACTTAAATCCAACTTTGTAATATCATAGTATTTCAAACTTGCGAGAAATCCTTTAGCAAGTAGTTCACTCACCTGACAGTGATAAATAACATCAGTGAAAACCTTTGGCCGGGTACGAGTTATAAATTTAAGCATAGCACCACCTCTTCCTGAACATAATCTGTAAGGAGTCGCTGTCAGCCCAATAACTTTCCTTTGCTCATCTTCAAAGAATTCCTTATACATTCCTTTCTCAGGATTCACTAAATGACATTCATCAATCAGAACGTGCTTGAAATGTTTGAAGAAACTCATGTGTTTCATCACACTACCAATCATAGCGAACGTAATACGATTGATATCCTTTCTTCCGGCAGAAGCTGAATAAACTCCACAATCGAATATGCCGTATGATTGAAGTTTCGCAAAATTTTGTTCGAGTATTTCCTTGCTAGGCTGGAACACTATCAGCGGCCCGTCTATCCGTGCAGCTATATTGGCAATGACAAGGGACTTCCCGGCACCAGTGGGAAGAACTATCACGTAGTTTTTCTTTTCCTTGGATTTAAAAACGCTGACCGCTGCATCACTAGCACTTTTTTGGTAGTCTCTTAACTGGTATGTCATAATTTGATGTGATATTTATGAACTTTCGAATGACAGTCACCACAAAGGGTAACGAGACAATCAAGATGTTCAAGTTCATGACCAACGATTGATTTTCCGTTAACCCTGTATGTTTTGTGGTGAATCTCTAAATTGAAGTCTTTACCGCACATCTGGCATTTATGTCCGTCCCTAATACGAATTTTACGCTTGGCTTCTTCCCAATCTGGATTATTCACAAGCCGCTTCACATAGTTGGACTTCCTGCCTTTTTTGTGCTGCAATCTACTCATCGTCTTCCGGTTCTTCTTCAGGAAGTTTATCAGACAGGTCTTCTTCGAACTTGTCCCCATAATCTTCTGTATCATCAATAGGACGTTCTACTTCAGGATATTCAATACCAAACAAATCAAGCATCGCTTTTCTGTTTCGATCTTCCTGTGCCCAAAGAGAACGTTTGTCCCAATCAGGAATTTTTTCAGCTTTCACAAGCTTAAACTCACCGTTCACCCATGAATAATACAGGAAATATCCATCAAGAGCAAACCGGATCGTATTCTTACTTGAAAGATGATACTCCCTCGTCCCCTTTTTGACCTCGGCAGCCAGGTCTTTAATTTCAGTCTTAATAGAAGCTAACCTGTCTTGAGCATCACTCTTAATTTTCTTCGCACGTTCAATGGCTTCCAACAGTTCACGTTCGCGTTTGGGGACCTCATTCTCTTGCTTGATGCAATACTCTTCACGAATTTCGGAAATCTCAAATTCATCCAGTAAACGTTGTGTCACCTCACTTTCAGGAAATGTAGCATTGAAATGCTCATTCACCAACTTTATCAATTCATCTACATTCGTAGAACCCTGAAATAAAACAGGGGGAAATTTTTCCCGAATAGAATCGGGAACTACAAACTCGATTGTCTCGGGTTCGTAGTTTCTCAAATTTGCAATCATAAATTATAAAAGGATTAATTAGTACCGGTTTTGGTACTCATGAATAAAATCTAAGTAATGCTGGTCTTCAGGCAACGGAAGTGTAATACCAAACTCGGTGGCCGCATCTATTTTCACGCTTTCCATGAAATTATGCATCTCTAAAGTATTAAGTTTACTTGTTCCTCGCACAATAGTTTCCACTTTACCATTCACATGAACCTGTTTCACAAGAAACTTCTTACAATACAAGTCATGTATATCCTGAACTCCAGCAGCAGTGCTCCAATACTCTTCACCTGTGTATTCACGCAAACAGGCACCAATACACTGAAACCATTTCCACATGAGAGCATTTTGATTTAATGTTCTCGGCTGTGTTTTTTTCTTAATGGTTACAGTGTATTCTCCATTACGAAGTGTGCTGCACATGAACTCGAAAGACTTATCCATTTGGATTTTGCCATCTTTCTTCGTCAATGTTGCTTCCATAACCTATCAGAATGGCAAATCGTCCTTGGTCGGTGGTGGCGGTGGCGGGCACTCATTCACCGCACTTCGAGTCTGATTATTGGTGTGTTCCGGAAGAGGTGGCGGTGGTGGCGCTTGTTGAGGCTTAACAGAAAGCATCTCCATATTATCAACAAAAAGTTCTGTAATATACCGTTTAATTCCTCTGCTATCATCATAACTCCGAGTTCTTATCTTTCCTTCCAGATACAACTTGTCTCCCTTATGGACATACTTCTCAACAACATCGGCAAGACCACGCCAAACAACAATATTATGCCATTCAGTTCTTTCAGGAACTTGTGTTCCATTGGCAAGGGTATAACCTTTTTCAGTGGTGGCAAAGGAGAAAGTGGCCACTTTAGAACCAGCTTCCAAAATTCTAATATCGGGGTCTTTGCCAACATGCCCGATAAGCATCAATTTGTTTAAACTCATGATTTATCCTCCCTTATTGTTACACGGATACTATCAGCTTTAGGAACTGTTTTGATATACTTAGAATATAATTCCGGATAGTCAGCCTGAAACTTTTTAGTATCAAAATTGTCACTCGTAGAAGCGGGTGTATAACTAACTCGCAATCTTCCGGCATCCCATGACTTGACACCATTCTCACGCATAGCAGTTTTCAGTTTTGCCTTATAATCTTTCTGAATCTTGGTTAGATCTGCAAGTTCTTCCTCAATTCCGATTATAGTATTTACAAGTTGCATTGGAATAAGTAACTTGTCATCATCAGGGGCAGGAACAGGAAGAATGGATAGATATTGCTCACCCTTCTTCTCGCATTCCATTAATTTCTTGACTTCTTTATCAGGCTTACGAGGAATTTCAACCAATTCATGTTTATCACCACGTACCCAAATGCCGAACAATTTATCAACTTTGAGTAATGGATTTTGTAGTTCAAACAGATAAGCATAAATTGACAACTGCCAACTCAAATACTCTTCGTCAAGATGCAGCGTAGTTTTGATGTCACCAAGACAGATTCTACCGGCTTTCTCCCAAACACAATCTATATTCGATGCAAAGTATTCGTTATCAGAGACGGTGTATTCATTGGCAAACGCCTTATATCCGGCATTTATCCTCATTCTGATGTAATTCTCTGCTTCAATACTTTCAGGCGGTAAGCCTGTTGCATCAACAAACTGGCATTGAGCATGAATAAGGCTCCCCTTCTCAGCAGCTCTCTTCAACACAAAATCTGGGACATCTTTATATTTGTCAGGGAACAACTGCCGGCTAATCATACCGGTTATACCTTGCAACTGTTTGTCACCGAGCATATAAGTGTGGTTTTCCTCATTGAAAACCACACTGGATTTCACTAATTCTATCATTATTATCAATTTCTAGGAGGATACGTTTTCTGCATGTCAATAGTTATGTTTCTGAACTCCTTATTATTGTGAAGTTCAGGATGTTCAGCCCAAACTCTCTCAAGCTCTTCGCGGCTTTTAACACCAGTCATTTGTTTAATTGCACGATCCAGGTCTACACCAGTATATACTTTGTCCGAAGCGTTTGAAGCAGAAACATTGGGAGCATATACTTTTTCCTTTGTATTACCATAAGCAAAACGAACACGGTTTTTATTGTCCACAATAACAAGTAGAATAATCTCCTTTTGCTCATTATAGCCAATCTCTTTCACACTGAATTTGGTATATAGAGCAGGAGAACCTGTTTTACTCTGATATACTTCATTTTTCTCAAGTGGAATCCAAATGAAAGGACCCGTATAAAGTTCACGCCCAATTCCCCAGTTAAATCCTGCACGTTTAAAGGCATCCGAAGCCTGCCCTTTCTCTTTTTCTGTACTGGATTCTGTCCCAACATCCTGTTTACTCACCCATTCCTTCTTTTCATTATCCCAAATGGACAACGTACAGAATAGATTCCCATTAACGACATCATGGTGCCGTTTCCAGTTCATTTCTCCGAACACTTCATCAAGTATTCTCATGTCTACTCGAGCATCCTTGTATAATAACAAGGAGCAACCCGAACCGTCCGGTTTCATAGTACCAACTCTACATTCAATTTCAGAAGCTAGAAGCGGTCTGATAGAGTTTTTCTTCTTCTCTTCATTCTGAACCGTTGATACAGTGTTTTTTCTCGCTGTCATAATTCTAATTTAATGGTTTGACTTTTAGTTTATTACATCAGTAAAGGTAATCGTTATTTACAAGTTATGCAAACAGAAACTTCACCATTTTAACGCCATTTTCAGGTAGTAAAAACTGCCTGTACGGTATTGTACAGGCAGAAAAATAAGAAAATGAATAATCCAATGTACCTTATGGAACGGCTACGCTTGAAGGGTGTACGGCTCCCTGATTTATACATAATGTAAATGCTAGTGGACGGAACCGGAGTCGAACCGGTCTCACGGAATATTGGTGCACCTCACCGCAGTTTCAGCCAACGATATACATATCCGCCCGATTAATTAAAGAGGTGCACTATCTTCACAGACCATACACCCCAATCACAAACACAAAACAAAACTCATGAACTACTATAATTTAATAGGATCAGAAATGTGAATGGCGTGGGGCTCGAACCCACATCACGCATACCTGCGTATGCTGCCAATTACACCAGCCATCCGTTTAAAGTGAACTATTCTCACGAACCATTCACTTAGAACACAAACACAAAATAAAACACGACATTAACTATAAAATAGCACTCTCACGAGCTTCTTGCTTCCGGATAGCCGTTCAAAGCACACCGGAATGGTATAGAACAATTAAAACTCAAATAACAGGGACTTTAACCCTACAGCGTCCTTTTCGCTGGCAACATTAGTTAAACATAAAAAGAAAAATTCTCTGTGAAGGAACCCGGACTCGAACCGGGATGACAGATTACCTATGTATGACTTTCTTCAATCTATCTGCATACTTGCGTCTACCAATTCCGCCATTCCTTCAGGTCGTAGCCAGACGCTTCCGGCTACATTGATTGAATTGTTATTGATACAAACATAATTTTCCCCCTCACGGGTTACTTAACTCTGATTGAGTTGAGCCGGGAAACGGATTCGAACCGCTGACTTCATGTAAAAACATGTGCTCTAACCAACTGGGCTATCCCGGCAGATGCCCGGCGAACCGGGCTAAATAAACATGACAAATACTAAAATTAAGCAATGCAGACCTTCACAGGCTATCTTTATTTTGTTTCCCTTTCCTCATAGTCGAATCTCACAGCCAATAGTACAACAGTAATAATGAATATGAGATATGACCAGGCGATATCACTTCTCGTAGCTTCGATTCCTCCACCTATATACATAGCTACCAATAAGGCGACTACTGTAAAAATGTTATGAATGAGTTTTAATTTTTTCATCTCTTCCGCTTTTTAGATTTGACTTTCCTTCTTGCACATCGGCAATGAAGTAATACTTGAGCAGCATTACAATGCCATTTACCGTTTTGGACATTAGTGGGCTTATCACTTTCAATCTTACCCGCTTCTATAAGATTCATCAATTTCTTTTCCCCACCCACATAATACGCAGACTTATCTTTTCCAAACGTTTCTGTAGAAAACAGACGGAGAATATTATCTAGCAATATTTCAGCCATTTCACCTCTGATCATCTCAACAAGCAAGGTAGTTATGCAATTCTGGTTACTATAAACTGCATATTTTTTACATCTGACTTTGTTTTCCAAGCCATTCCTTCAGCTTTTTCTTTATAAAGCCGAGCATTCAATGTATTAGTTACAGACGGTTTCTGAACGATAGGAAATACTTCTATTGCACCAACATCCATACTCCGTAATACATCAATTACGTTACGTCTCTGAATATCCTTTTCCATACAATCTAATTTTAAATTAAACATTGAAACGATGAGCGGATTCGAACCGCCGACCTCTGCTTGTGGTGCTCTTCCGTTAAGCTAAGAGTATTTCTTGAGAGACTCGAACTCTCAACCATCCACCACACACAGCGCTCTAACCAATTGAGCTACATCGCTCTTATATGTTATTCATTTTAATTCTATCTATATACTTACCGAAATCCTCTGCTATTCGGTTGCAGGGTAATTTTTGAACCTCGCTTTTATTGCTAACCACGGCTCTACACCGGTGTACCAAACCACCGTCTTACTACAGCCTAACTACCTACCCTCACGGGCTTCATATTCCTGCTACGTAAGCCATATATGTTCCACAATGTCAAAGAACTCTTCTCTGTTGTTCCCAGTCTCCCTTCAAGGGCAGGCTCAAAGACCGGACTGGGTGCCGGATAACCGACGGTTTGGTTTGACTTTAGTGAGGGTTATTTAGTTGCTTCATTTGTTATCGCTCGAAGAACAACAGAAGCAGCAGCCAGAGAATCTTTAACCTTTGCAAGTTTATCGGACTCACTTTGCCACCATTCTTTATACATATCAGTTGATTCTTTCTGTACCTTCACTTCATTCTTCAATGATTCATTTTCAGCACGTAGTTCCCCAATAATCATCTCATTCTCGATAGCTTTCGCTTTTAATTCAGCCTCGTTAGTGGTACTTTTATCAAGATTCATAGACAGTTCTTCAACTTTCTCAATAAGTTGTTCTTTGGTAAATTTTTGTAGTTCCATAATTTAAATATTTATTGGTTGTTAATCTCCGACATAATGTGCACCGTAATGTGTGCTATTTGAGTTGTAGTAAGCGGAAGCGGGAATACTGAGGTTATTGTATCCCTCATGTCTTGTAGCTTTAGCCGCCTTGCTCATTACCTCGTTTCTTTCTGATAAGAATTTATCCGTTCTTGCTTTTATGGCTTCCTGTGAGAAATTTTCTTGGAGTTTAGCAAGTCTCCAGGTAGCTTTCAGAACCTCTCCAAAAGTTTTTCCCTGCTTCTTGCCTGAATACTTATAGGTTCTATGAGCATTTCTCATTATTTCGGATAAATCAAATATTTTCATGTCTGTCACATTTATTGAGTTTCACATTTGTTTTATCAATCAATTTTTGTATGTTTGTATGATTGATTGATTTATGATGCAAATATAAACGTATTTACGTTAATTACAAAACATAAAACTTGATAAATAATCGTATTTACGTTAATTAACTATTAATATAGATATGGCTGAAACAAGCGTAAACGAAAAAATTAGAGAGATTATCTCTTATTATAAGCTGTCAGACAGGCAGTTTTCCATTAAAATTGGGGTAACCCAATCGGTGATTGGTTCTATGTTTCAAAAAAACACAGAACCTTCCTCTAAAGTAATTAGGCTCACATTAAACGCATTTACGGATATTTCAGCAGATTGGTTACTACGCAATAAAGGTCCAATGCTGATTTCAGATATCAAACCTGATCCAAATATTGAACGCATGGAACGTTTAGTTGATACAATAGCAACCCTTCAGGGGACCATAAATGAACAGATGAAAACTAATCAATTACTAACAGAGAAGTTGAAAAAAATCGAAAGTGAACTAGCGATGTTGAAAAATGAACGAAATATAGGCTAATATGGAACTATGCGCATCAATTTTATAGTAAAATCTATTAGACTCCAAACAAGAAAAATTAAGTATGACAAAGGATACAAAAAACTTTATATATAGCATATCAGCTCTATTAATAAGCATTATTACTGCTTGTATAGTAGTTTATCACATGAATTGTTCAGGCTTTTATATCGGAACATTTTTGGATCAATACTGGGATAGAATTATAATATTAAGTGGTATAGTCTTTTTCTTTATTCGTGAACTCTATAAACTACGTTTGAAAAAAGAAGAAATTAGATACACATTGTATTATAGTAAAACAATCAATAGTATTCAAGATTATATAAACACTTATGAAGAGTATAAAAAAGCAATGAACAATTTACCCTTTGATGTTTTTAAGGGAGAAATACAGGGAACAGAATTAGATAATATAACTACACGAAATTTAAATAAGATAAAACAAGCTGATTCTATTCTACGTATATTTTTAGAAGAAGAGTTATATAATAAGTATAAGGAGATTACAGAAGAATCAATCAAATTGATTGACCGATTATCAAGTATTCTGCAAGATGTACATATAACAGAAAAAGAAAAGCACGATATAGCCGTAAAAAGGAACGGAATATATATTATAGCATATACAAAATACGCTGAAGATACAAAATATATGCTATCAGAAGTCCTTAAAGCTACACGTATAAAAATTCAATAAAAAATTCTTTTTATTAATGTGGGAATAATTAAAAATATAAATGTTATGAGTACTGATGAAACAGACATCAAAAATGCAGGATATACAAAGTAATTTATTCCTGTAAATCTAAAAGGTCTATGGCATTTATTAGATTTCCAAGCCTCATAAAGGATTATAGGCATAAATAAATTACTTAAAATACAGGATACAAACATACCAAATGTCTGCAAATCGGATAACAATTCGAATACCATAATAGATTATATATTAAGTTTTATAAAAAGTATTACTAATAAAGAAAGAAAAAATTCGATCTATCATGAAAAAAATCACATTTACCTCATTTACCATTACTCCAATGGCACTATTTGCACAAGCTCCTGCACCTCCATCGTCCAGCGGATTCGGTTCAGTACTTATGGTATTACTTATCTGTGCTATAATCTTTATCGTTTGCAGAGAAGTACTCTGCTGGTACTATAAAATTAATAAAATGGTATCTAACCAAGAAGAAATTATTAGACTACTCAAAAAAATAGCAAATGAAAGTAATACACCGACTAATAATACTAAACTGGGAGATGAAAAGAAAGGAGTTCTCAAAGAATTGGTAGATAGTACAAAATTTATGGTAACTGGAAAATAAAAACAATATGCGTCCAATTAGAACTGCACCACCCAAAGATGAGAGAGAATATCCTTTAGTTATAACGGCAAAAGAATAAGTTCTTAGTATAGTTCCTCACAAAAAAGAAAAGTATGAATAGCACTTAAAATTACATTTCCGTTTTATTGTCGGGCACATTTTCATAAACCCGATATACTATTGAAAGCCAAACAGTTCTATGGAAAACGTTAGGGAAATCCCTATTTCTAACTATCTTTATAGAAGATACAACGCTCACCGGCATAAAGTTCAGGCAAACTTGACTTTCTATACCCGGATTGCTGTATCTTTGCACATTATTCACCAGCATTAAAAACAACTATGAAGTATTTTGAGTTCACATTCCGCACCCAGCCTTGTACCGAAACCGTCAATGACGTACTGGCTGCCATATTGGGTGAAGTCGGATTTGAAAGTTTTGTTGAGTGTGAAGGCGGACTGACCGCATATATCCAACAGACATTGTGTGATGAAAACGCCATCAAGATTGCCATCAACGAGTTCCCCCTACCCGATACGGATATTACTTATACATATACCGAAGCGGAAGACAAGGACTGGAACGAGGAATGGGAAAAGAATTTCTTCCAACCCATCATTATCGGAAACCGATGTGTGATCCACAGCACTTTCCACCAAGATGTCCCCAAAGCGGAATATGACATCGTCATCAATCCTCAAATGGCCTTCGGAACAGGACACCACGAGACTACCAGCCTCATCATTGAAGAATTATTGGACAGCGAACTGAAAGATAAATCCCTGCTCGATATGGGCTGCGGAACTTCGATTCTTGCCATCCTCGCACGTATGCGGGGCGCACGCCCCTGTACAGCCATCGACATTGATGAATGGTGTGTACGAAACTCCATCGAAAATATCGAATTGAACCACGTAGACGATATTGCCGTTTCACAAGGAGATGCCTCGTCGCTTACAGGAAAAGGACCTTTCGACGTTATCATCGCCAACATCAACCGGAATATATTACTAAATGATATGAAGCAATATGTTGCCTGTATGCATACGAATTCCGAACTCTATATGAGTGGATTTTATGTAGACGACATTGCCGCCATCCGCGAAGAAGCGGAGAAGAACGGACTGACTTTCGTTCATTATAAAGAGAAGAATCGTTGGGCAGAAGTGAAATTTATTTATAAAGGATAAGAGCCAACAAATATCTTTAAAAGAGAAAGCTCCCTTATCATTAAGAGATATAAGGAAGCAAGCAAAAATCGCAGTCGATATACGCTATAAACAAGCGTAAGGCTCCAGATTAATGCAGAAAAAAAATAGTGACGGTATACGCTTGGGATAGTGACGCTATCCCAAGCGTATACCGTCACTATTTGCATCGGATAGCGTCACTATCTTATAAAGAGAAATAAAGTCGTTACGCGAACTCTTTTTTGACCTGTTGGCACCATGCTTTGATTTTCTTTTCCGCCTGTTCGGACTGATTATCCAAATCGACAACCAACCCGCACCACTGCTCGCCACGTAAAGCCTTGGAACGTTCGAAAGTGTAACCTTCGGAAGAAGTAAAACCGACCAAGGTAGCCTCATCCTCTTCAAAGACTTCTGCCAGCAAACCGATTCCATCTGCAAAATTTTCCGGATAGCGTATCTGATCTCCCAAACCGAAGATAGCAACCTTCTTACCTTTCAATTTCATTGTTCGGAGTTCCGGCAACAGTTCGTCCCAATAAGTAGGAAGTTCCCCGTCAAACCAGGTGGAAGCACCCACAATGAAGCAGTCATAAGCAGCAAAATCATTCTGCCAGGCCTGCTCGATAGGCACTACTTCTATCTTGTCTTCACCAAACTCTTTCTGTATTTTCTCTGCCACCCAACTCGTTCTTTCGGCTTTGGTAGCATAAAACAAACCTATCTTTTTCATAATTCTTCTCTTTTAATATTCCAATAATTTCCGTGCAGCTTCGTATATCTTAGCTTCGTCCGGCAAAATTTCTTTTTCCAGTATCGGATTGAAACCGACGGGAGTAAACGTAGAACCGACACGCTGCACCGGTCCGTCGAGATAACGGAACATTTCCTCACCAATCATTGCTGCAAGCTCCGCACCGAAACCGGAGAATACTTTATCTTCATGTACAACCAATGCTTTGCTGGTCTTCTTGACCGATTCAAAGATTGCCTCTTTATCCAGCGGAATCAGAGAACGAATATCGATCACTTCTACTTTCCAACCACCCTCTTTCTCCAATCGTTCGGCGGCATGCAGACAGAAATGGGTTGTATTTCCATAGGTGATAATACTCAAATCCGTACCCTCACGGCGGATACGTGCTTTTCCGAAAGGTACTTCAAAGTCTTCCGGCACCACAGTGGCGGCTTCTACCGAATTATACAATGCTTTCGGTTCGAGAAACAAAGTAAATCCCTTAGAGCGCATACTAGTACGTAACAATCCAGCTGCATCATCGGCAAAAGAAGGGCAGACAATTCGTGCTCCCGGCAATGTAGTCAAAGCTCCTTCTATATTTTGAGAGTGATACAACCCTCCACCGATATAACCTCCGGAAGCCAACCGCAGCGTTATATTCGGGGCAAACTTACCATTGCTACGCCAATACTCATGCGTACATTCTACATATTGTTCTACGGCAGGCCAGAAGTAATCAGCAAACTCTGCTCCCTCTATCACGACATGGATTTTAGGATCAAAGCGGCTCATTCCGTTGGCGGTGCCTACAATATAATCTTCGGCAATCGGCGCACTGAACACACGGGCTTCGCCGAATTCCTGCTGCATCCCTTTGGTGACATTAAACACGCCGCCTTTCTCTCTGTTTGCTACGTCCTGTCCCCAGATAAACGTATCGGGATTGTAGCGGAATTCGGCTTTCAATGTCTCGTTAATGGCATTTACCAGGAAGGTCTTTTCGCCCTCTGCTTCATGAGTACCTTCTTTGTACTTCTGGGGTTGATAAGGTTCGGGTATCACAAAATCGTAGATGCTCTTAGGATCAGGATCGGGAGCAGCTAACGCTTTTCGGTTGGCAGCCGACAGTTCTTTCTTTGCGTCAGCTTCGATCTGTTGCAACTCTTCTTCTGTCAGGCGTTTGTAACGCAACAACATCCGGCGGAATTTCATCAGCGGATCGGCATCTTTTACGTATTCCAGTTCGTTCTCATCCCGGTACAGGGTATGTTTATCCGAGTTGGAATGGGAACCGATACGAACACAGTTGGCCTGCACAATCACCGGGTTACGGGTTTCCCTTGCATATTCGTGAGCTTCGGTCATGGCATTCATCGAATCGAATACATCTTTTCCATTGCAATAGATGATTTTCAGGTTCTTGAAACCGGAGAAGTTCTCGGCTACTTTGCGGTTGGCTGTCTGTTCCGATTTAGGGACAGAGATACCATATCCGTTGTCCTGTATCACAAAAATGACAGGAAGACGTTCAAGGCTGGCGCCATTGATAGCCTCATATACAAATCCTTCGGAAGTGGCAGATTCTCCGTGAGAAGTGATGGCGACTCCTTTATGTCCATAATATACCATTGCCCGTGCCACACCTGCCGCATGAAGGTCGTGTGTACCCGTTGCAGAAGAAATGTTTTCGATGTGCCATTCCGGTTTGGCGAAATGGTTCGACATGTGACGTCCGCCGCTGCCCGGGTCTGTCGCTTTCGAGATACCATTCAGGATGATTTCTTCCGGAGTCATTCCGGCAGAAAGTACAGTCAGCATATCGCGGTAGTAAGGAAACAGGAAGTCTTCGCCCAAAGTGAATACCTGACCGATGGCAAGCTGAATACCATCATGCCCCGCGTAAGGAGCATGATAAGACCAACCCAAAGATTGTAGCAGGTATGACGGTGCTTTTTCATCCAAAGCACGCCCCAATGTCATCAGATGATACCACTTTTTCAGGGTTTCTACATCTGTTGTTTTTATATCATATTTCTTTTTCATAGTGAATGAAGTTCTTAATGAGTGAAACAATCAGTTATCAGCCTTGCCAGTTTTCGAGGTAGTCGGCTATAAAGTGAAGGAAGTTACCTCCCAACATTCCGTCTACTACCCGATGGTCGTAAGACAAAGACAGATACATTTTATGGCGGATGGCAATCGTATCGCCTTCCGGTGTTTCTATCACAGCAGGTTTCTTCTCGATATACCCTACTCCCAAAATAGCAACCTGCGGCTGATTAATAATCGGTGTACCGAACAGGCTCTTGAACGTTCCGAAATTGGTAATGGTAAATGTACCGCCATCAATATCTTCCGGCATTAATTTATTATCCCTTGCTTTCAGGGCTAAAGAGTCAATGTCAACTGCCAGGCCGTTCAGATTCAAACGATCGGCGTCATGCACCACAGGCACAATCAGATTTCCATCATTCAGAGAGACGGCAATACCTACATTGATATGTTTCTTAAAGAGGATGTTATATCCGTCTACCGACACATTCACTTGAGGATAGGCTGCCAATGCTTTCGCTACGGCCTCGGTTATCACAGGCATATAAGTCAACTTCACTCCTTCGCGACGGAAGAAAGCATCTTTGTTCTTTTCACGCCAACGCACCAGCTTGGTGACGTCCACTTCTACCACATTGGTTACATGAGGAGATACTTTCTTAGACATAACCATGTGATCGGCAATAATCCGGCGGACACGATCCATCTCTTTCACTTCAACTCCAGGCATGGCAGCAGGAGCAGACGATTTGGATGAAGTAGCAGACGACTGTGCAGCAGGGGCAGATGCAACCGGAGACGTTTTCGGAGTTATCGGTTCGGGAGCAACAGCCACCGATGGTTTGCTTGCAGCCGGAGCAACAACAGCAGAGGCCGGTTTCGGTTCAGCCATATCTCCTCTTTTCTTCTTTTCAATATAGTCTTTTATATCTTTCTTACTCAACCGCCCTTCATAACCTGTACCTTGTATAGCATCCAACTCTTCTTTCGGAATCTTAGCTTCCCGCGCCAACTGAATCACAACAGGAGAATACCAACGTTCTTCCTCAACAGCAACGGGTTTGGATGTATCAACGGGGGGTGATGCAGTATTCACTGATTGACTCTTAGCAATGTCTGCTGCTGATTGTGATGTTCCGGAAACATCAGCGGCAACCTGACTGGCATCAGCTCCTTCGTTTGTGGCACCTTCGCTTGCCGGCTCCGTACCGGATGATTCTTCGCCATCCAAATCAATAATGGCAACTACTATTCCTACAGCTACCGTGTCACCTTCCTTATATAAAATCTCCTCCACTTTTCCCGCTACGGGAGAAGGGATTTCTGCACTTACTTTAGCAGTATTCACTTCAAAAAGCACATCGTCTTCCTGAATCATGTCACCCACCTTTACAGACCAAGAGACGATTGTCCCTTCGGTTATACTCTCGCCTAACTTAGGCATTTTTATTTCGAATTTTGACATAGACAGTAAATTTATTATTCAACCTTAGATATATTACAACAATGGGCTGAAATAGAAAGTTTTAAGTTAAGTAAAATTTAACCGGATGCCAATCGGCACAAACTGTACATCAACGGCTATATATCCACTCTTTCTGAATATATTTCTCTTCCCGGAGCTGATTGATGGCTTCTATCTCCTCCCTGGTGAAAGCACTGACGGATTGCGACTTACTGAAATACTGAAAAGCCTTTTCTTTGAAATCAGTGACAGTCCCCGCCGGCAAATGCCTGCGAATATTAGTTACCTCACTCCGAACGGAAGGAACAGCATATACAGACGATAACGTTTCATCATCGACCATCGGTTCCGGATTCAATGCTTCATGTAACGCTGTAAGATCTGTATCATACAATAGCGTGCAATGATACAATACCCGATCCTTGTACAGGCATTGCGCACTTCCTGATATTTTCAATCCATTCAGATAAATTCCCAATCGTTCGCCTCCTGTTGCCATCAGTCCCATAGAGTTTAGGAAATCCAACGTCCGCTGCAAATACGTGACAAACTCCGGCAAGCGGGGAGTCGTTTCTATAAAAGTCAGATTGACATTGCCCAAATCATGGTACACTGTTCCCCCACCGGAAAAACGACGGGCAATATGTACCTGCTCCCGTTCCGCCCATTCCTGATCGACTTCCGACCGTAACCGTTGATGCTTCCCTATTACCACAGAAGGAGTGTCCTGCCAAAGCATGAAAATGTCTTCATTTCCCTGCTTCAACAGATATTCTTCTGCAGCCAAGTGAAAGTAAATATCAGAAAACGGACTATAGATACATCGAATCATAGGTCAGACAGAATAAGAGTTAAAACATAATCTCGTGATAAATCTCTCCGACCGTAGGATGCGGAAATACAGTCTTCTGAAATTCTTCCACCGTATAGCCTCTCTGAATAGCAATACCTGCGATCACAATGAGTTCCGACGCCGGATTTCCCAATATGTGACAACCAATGATCTTCCCTTCTTCATCCTGAATCAACTTACAAAGGCCGTTTCCCTGTTCATTCTCGGCTACAAACCGACCGGAATAAGCCATCGGTAATTTGGACACACGGTAAGAAAGTCCTGATTTTATCAATTCTTCTTCTGTCTTTCCCACTCCTGCCACTTCGGGATTGGTATAAACAACTCCCGGAACACAATCGTAATTCATCCGGTCTTCCACTCCCAAGATATGATTGATAGCGACTTCCGCTTCACGAATAGCGGTATGTGCCAATAAAGAATAACCTGTAATATCCCCACAAGCATATACGCGGGGATGCGAAGTCAACAGATGTTCATCTACTTTGACCCCATTCCGATGCAATTCTATATTCAGCTTGTCCAGCCCCACTTTGGATAAATTTGCCTTACGGCCTACACTAAGCAAGATTTTCTCCGCTTCAATAGTGGAAACTTTGCCTTCTTTTTCTATCACGACTCCATGAGCGTTCACTTCCACTACTTTCGTATTCAAATAGAAAGTGACTCCCCGTTTGGCATATTCGGCACGAAGCA
>OBIM01000072.1_pt1 | contig 55117 bp, 66 predicted proteins | sample 1496191 | NCBI WGS metagenome assembly OBIM01 (sample SAMN00265067, study PRJEB22529) | human gut metagenome
AATTAGGATAAAATCTGACGATTTTCCTTAAGTTGACGGTAAATTGACCACATTGGGGTCAAACTCCATACCCATGATGATATTTTCCATCATATTCTTCAAGGATACCCGGATCTTTTTTGGGAATCCTAATCCCAAAGTTAAATGCCCCTGCGGATCTGCGTCCACAAGCGCCACTCTTTTTCCTAATCGAACCAGAGCTACTCCTAAATTGATACTGGTTGTTGTTTTTGAAACGCCGCCTTTCTGGTTTGCGACTGCAATCACTCTACACATAACTTTCTCCTCCGCTTACTGTTCCGGCCTGACAGCCTTTTCAACTTCTGCATACACACGAAAATATTTCTTTGTTCCTTTATTTGCGTACTTTTCTGACATTTCCAGTACGTTGATTCTTTTATCCCTCTGCAGGATTTTCTGGAACCACTTTATATCATTGGTGGTTCCCTGCAATCTGATTTTTAACATAAGAAATCCTCCCAGTCCTGGTAAAAGCAATATTCCGGATACCGGATTTTAATTGCCTCCCAAAAATATCTGGCATAACCACAGCAAAATAAGTCACTGACGGTATATTCACGGCATTCGTCAAGCTCCTGCTCCGGATTCCCCTCATAATCTGAAACACTTGGGGTTCCGTCACAGTAAAGATTAAACGCCATACGGACAATACGAACACTGCCGCTGGTCTGCCATCCCTCGTGCAAACACTCTGTTTTGACACATCCTGATTTAAAATCATAAATTCTGTTAATATGTTCTCTTGTATCTCTGTCTATCCCCAAGCAATACACCAATGCTTTATGATAGACATCTTCGTATCTGCACTTCGGCAGATATTCCTGATAAAAATTTTCGTGTTCTTTGTTTTTGAAAGTTATTGTGCGAGTTGTTTTTTCTTTTGCTCCTAACGCTGTACCTGTCATCATTTGACCTCCTTTAAATAAAAAAAGACTCTATTAATTGCTTTTAACAACTAATAAAGTCCTAGGTTCTGTTATTTTCTAAATTCGTGCTAGAGATTCTTGAAATATTGATCTTAGTAAAACCTTAGTAAAATCATTTTTCAAGTTCAAAATATACCGTAAATTCAAGGTTTTCAGCGTCTTGTTAAGATAGTGCCGTGGCAAACAAATAACACTCTAATCATCTATTTTTAACTCCTTTTTTATCTCGGATTATCTCGGTTTTTCCTTATTTTTCAAGCATTTGCGCACTTTTTCAGTCTATCAAGATTTTTCCCATTTCTCGGCTTATTTTGGCTTATCTCGGCATGTTTCTTCCTTCAAATGGTCTAAAATATGGTCTAAAATGGTCTCAGATTTCAAATTTAGACCATTGCACTTCAGAGCCTGTTTCAGATGTCTTTCAGCTATATTTCAGCGGTATAGTCGGCTAACATCTGCCATTCACCTATGTCTGAAATCTTTGATTTCCCGAAATAATTTGGTCTAAAAATTTTACCCTTTTTCAATCTGTTTTAGACCACGACCATCTTCAAAGCCTTGAATTTACTGACTTTCTAGCCATTTACCCCATCTTCTTGAATTTGACCTTGTCTTCCTTCATACCTAACTGCCGAAATTCATTTTCAGCTTCCGCCTGCTTCTTAGCAAGCTTCTCCACTTCTTCTCTCGCATCATCCAGCTTAAGATGTGTATAGGTATTAAGAGTGACACTGATATCCGAATGGCCCATCAAATACTGAAGTACCTTTGGATTCATTCCGGACTTCGCCATATTAGAACAGTATGTGTGTCTGCATACATGAGGTGTAATTTTAGGAAGCTGCACACGATAGATGCTATTGTACTTGTCAACCGCATGCTGGAAGTATTTCTCCCAATGCATTGCCACCATTGGTTTACCGTCCTTATCAAAGCAAAGGAAACCGGAATAACCATCAATCATAGGTTCTACCTTCGGTGGTCTGCGATTTTTCAATATACGCTGAAAGCATTCGTATACATCATCCTGCATCGGAATCACTCTTGTACCGGCGTAGGTCTTGGTTGTATCAATATAGACCAACGTCCCAGTCTTCTGCAGCTGGTGGTCAATATTGATGGTTCTGTTCTCCATATCCAAATCCTTAACCGTCAGCCCTGTAAATTCCGAAATACGCATCCCTGTCTTAAACAGAATGTACATACCGTCATAATACTTGCTATAGTGCGTATCATTTTTGATGAAATCAAGGAAAGTTCTTTCCTGTTTTCTTGTAATGGCCTCACGAGTGACCGCATCATTTACCACCACAGTTGCCAGTTGAAATTCAAATGGATTCTTTCTCAATATATCATCATCCACTGCCATCTGAAATGCCGGTCTGACTACCCCTCTGATGGAATGAATTGCCGAATAGCTTTTCTTATCCACCTGCTGCAATCTAATCAGCCACTCCTTTGCATCCGACAATCTGACTTTATCAATTCGTCTTGCGCCAAAGGGATCCTTATCCAGCAAATTGATTACGGTACCATAACCAGCTCTGGTTGTATGCTTAACACCTGTCTTGGTTGCAATATATTTCTTTACCAAGTCAAGAACTGTCAAGCCTGCGCCATCAGGAGTAATCATATCATTCAAGTCTCTGTTGATTGCTTTCTCCTGTTCTCGTAAAGGTGCATTATCTCTTTTTCCGGCTGGGATACTATCCGTAGCTACCAATCTCCAGCTGTAAACCGTCTTACGCTTTCCATTGCCATCTATATATCGGAATTTGTATCGTCCATCCGCTTCCTGGCTCTCTCCTGTGCGAAGAATGCGATTTTTACTATCGCGTCGTTTTTCGCTCATTGAACATCGTCTCCTTTCAAAATCGGGAGAGCCTTGCTGCTTAATTCATATAGCACATAGTATGTATCCGACTATGTATTGATAGTGTACCACAGACAAAGCTCTTTTTCCACAAGAAATTTAAAAACTTTTTTGAACTAAATCACATTCATCTGACTGTCCATATACTTCTCAAACTGCTCACGCTTAATCAGCGCTCTGTTGCCGTTCCAGAGAACAAAGTCAGCATCTGAATGTTCCTGAACAAAGAGTTTCAATTTCTTGTATCCGATACCGAAGTACTCCGATGCTTCATTCAATGTTAATGTGTATTTCTGCCACCAAGGCAGTTCTCTCTTCTCGGTCATATCGACACCTCCATAAGATAGTAAGGTTCTTCTCTTCTATCTTCCTAAGCGCCTTTTGCCGAGATAATTCCGGTGAATGACGCAAAAAGGCAAAAAATAAGACCTGCAGGTATCTCTATCTACAGGCCATCTGTCTAAGTTTTCGCTATTTGATTTCTCCTTCTATTTTATTTGCCTCTGACACCGCTTTTTCTATCTTCTCGATAAGTATAACCATATTGTCTCTATAGTTTTCAATCTGCATATCTATCTTATCAATATCAGAGCCTAAAACAGCTTTCTTTCCATAGAATCTAATTGCATGTTCCCATTCTAAATCTCCAATCTTTTTATGGATAAAATCAAATTCTTTCTTTAGCGCCTTTAATTCTGCTGTCAATTTCTTCTCCATCAGCTCACTGTCCCTTCATATTATTCATCTTCAATCTCGTCATCATATATTTCAACGTCAATATCCTCGTAATTGTATGCTCCCATGGGATATTCCCATATACTACCGTTCACTCTAAAACGTTTTCCACATTCTTCACATTCACAATCAGGCCAATCAAAAGTATACGTTATTTGAGGTCCCATTTGCCTTTCTTCATCAAAACTCTCGCAGTCTTCTTCAAAATCCATATTATTCTCGGCGCCACAATAAGGACATGCTATAGCTCTCTTCAAAGATATATGATCTATTCCATAATCCTCGTATTCGTCGTATTCCATGTCATCTGGATAATCAATTTTAGAATATCCCTCTCTATCCTTCAGAATATTTTTGAAATACTTTGTATTCTCGTAATACGCTTTAAGAGCTTTCCTAAATATTTCTGATTTGGCTTCACCAGTCTCTTCACTGCAAAAACTTAGCATCTCATCTTCCACATCATTTAAGCGTACTCGATACTGCTTATCCCTGCTGTCTTCCTTTGGAGGTCTCCCTGCCATATAAAATCACCTACCTTCTATTATTTTGTGGATATCCACTAATTATATAATAATTGGATATCCAATATTTGTCAAGCATTTTTGGATATCCGTTTTTAAAATTCTTGCTATATAATAATCCGCAAATAATCGTAAAAATAACATTCTCTATATTTTCTGACAATAATCCAGACTAATCCATCCTGCTCCAGACTTCAACCTTCCCCACCCTTTATCAGAACCCTTTCCGCTCTTCACTTCTATGATGGTAAATACACCCTTTCCCGTATATCTTCCGGTTTTAGCAGTATTTGTTCCGGCACCTTTTCTGATATTCAGATCATCAATGTCAACCTTTACCATAAACGGGCAATGCGCATTAGAAAACTCTGCAGCATAATCGCATCCACCATTAATCTCAGCACCATACACAGCCTTCCCATTCCAGTCGTACACCGTATAGCCACTATGCTTATTAGCCATAGCCTTCGCACTATCCAACACCGTATAGGCACCAAGCTGTGATGTAGAATCTGCCCAGGACTTTCTGACACGGTAATACTTAATCACATCAGAAGCTTCACCCTGCACATCGTACTTAGTCAGTTCCCATTTCTCTATAATAGAACACAACTTCTCCACATAGGTTAATGATGTCGCATAGCCACCATTCTTAATAATCTGCACTGCCTTCTTATAATCGGTACACCCCTTCAATCCCTCATATCTGAGCTTCTCTCCATTCTTAGCGCCGAGCAGATAAGCACTGTGATCCGCAATGGAATCCTCTACATTCGCATATTTTCTGAATTCCGCTGTAACTGTCACATAGCTTCCATCTGCCTCCTGCTCCTGTGTCTTCTTTTTATAAATGCTCACACCATCCCAGACCGAACCACTCCAGGTATTACCGGAAAGTGACTTCTTCATTCCAAAACAGTTATTGGCTCCCAGCGCAAGCTCACTCTTTCCATAACCGCTCTCCAGAACAAACTGGGCCATAGACACTGAAGCAAGAATCCCTGATTTTCTCTGATCTGCGATAAACAGTGGGCCAACCTTTGCAAGCACCTGTTCTTCTGTCAGTCCCTGAAATTCCCCTGCCTGCATCCCTGATGGAATCACTTCCACATTTCCGCTGCCAAGTCTTGAAGTAACCTTCGCAGCCAGATCTCCCAGTCTCGCATAAAGCCAGTCTCCAGGACAGCTCTTATTCGCAAACCACCGGTGTACGGTAATGAGCATTTCATCCGCCTTCGGCTGATAATTCAAAGACTTATTTTTATCGCCAAACCAGAGCAGTTTTTTCTTTCCATTTCTTCTGCAGATATCCTCACACAAATCAACCAGACGGTCATAAACCACCTGATGCATAGCATACGGTTCCGCCTTGTCAGAAGCACATTCAATCGTCACTGCCCTCTGATCATTCGCATTACTGGACGTACACCAGGAGCGATTCTTCTCTTCCACATACAATCCGATCCGGCCATTCTTATCAATTCCATAATTCGAAGAAGCCTTGGTAGAAGATTTATGAAACCAGTCCCCCAGACCTTCTGCTGTACACTGACCTACTACACAGTGCGGCGATATTCTGTCAATCTGCTCCGTTCTCAGTCCGGAATGGTTCGGACTGAGCAACGTATACGCCACCAAAGAACTATTACTGTATCCCATAATCATTCACCTTCTTCCTCATCCTCTGATGCATCATCGGAGACTCCCTCACTTTTGTCATGCAGCTGTTCCAGCACCTCCTTCATCTTCTGCGGTATCGGAAGCCCCAGATGCCCTGCATTCTCCAAAAGGCTCACACCCTCATTGGAAATATAGAAAAAGATCACCGCTGTCCTCAGCACAGATCCGTTCCCGATCACAGCCACATCCAGAATATTCGCCATTCCCACCAGTAAAAAGATCAGCACCTTCCTGCAGATCCCCCGGAATCCCACCTCACTGGAAAGCGTATGGTCCGCAAAAGCACACATCACCCCGGTCAGGTAATCGATCACCACAAAAGCAATCAGGGCATACAGAAGCCCGTCACAGCCTCCCATAAACCAGCCCAGCCATCCGCCTACAGCCATAAAAACCATCTGAATAAAGTTCCAAAATTCCTTCATGCCAGAATCCTCCTCCCATGAAAAAAGCAGCTCCCATTTCTGAGAACTGCCGTAAATAAGTTTTCTATCTCCATGCCTTGCGGCAGAAAGACCTACATTGTTTCCTCCGTCAGCGTATATGTGATCTTCATTGTCTTGTCCGTATTCTTCACCACCGCTGACGAAAGATTATTGATGCTTGCCAGATAAGGTGTCAGAAGATAAGCACACCTGTGCTCCTTTCCGTAACTGCCGCCCCACATAAACACAAAATTCTTATACTGGAACAAAGGCGTTGCCATAGCTTCAAACCTTGCGCTCCCCTGTGTCTTGATCACCCTGTCATCCGCCGTGATCTGGAAATCCCCTGCCACAATCATGTCCCCGAGCAGTGTCATATACACTCCACAGGAGCCGTCCTCCCCAAGAGATTTCAGCTTGGAAGTAAAGCCCAGCGGGATCAGTGTCACATCCGCTGAATTTGCAGTATTGATCTTATAGACCCCCTTTTTATCATAGGAAGGCACATACAGATACCCCTTCCTCACACAGCATTTTACATTCCGCTCCGGATAGGAACCGTCCTTTGCCCTTGTGCCCACTTCCGAAAGCTTCGCCTTGGACAGTGTCCAGCTTCCCTCCGTAAAGGAATAATCCTTTTTTGAGATCCGGATCCACACCATCTTCGCATCCCCGGAAGAATTCGGCTCATTGGAAAATCCATACCAGTATCCGTCATGCCCGTCCATAAATTCCCCGTACTTTGTATAATCCCCCAGGAACGTAAAGCTTTCCGTTGTCAGTGTCTGCTCTTCCAGTACGGTATAAGTGGTATCATCCAGCTTTTCATTCAGCCCGATGTTAAACACCGGGATCCGGATCTTCGTAATGGTCACACTGGAAGTCCCAAAGGTGATGGAATACAGCAGGTTCTTTTCAAAATCCAGCTCCACTGCCTCAAACAGTGTCATCTGCCTCGCCTTCGGGATATCCCCGATATCCACCTTTTTCAGAAGCAGAAACGTGCTGGCATCCCCTGCCGCACTGCCAAAAGCATTCTGCCCGCCCAGGGCACTGGTCAATGCCACAGCTGCAATATTCCCGTTTCCCTGGCTGGGAGTAAACTCCCACACAAACTTATATCCATTATCCAGCTTCTTGCTCTCCGTCTGGTTCAGGCTTCCCCTTGCCACATTGGAACCGGAATTAACATTGTTGGAAGCATAAGCCACCGGCAGGTTCTTCCCCTGTTCGTAAATATGATCCGCCTTTTCTTCCAGCACTGCCGGAAACAGCAGGATCCCGCCGATCATGTTCGGGCAGATGGGAAGCAGTGTCCCGTTCCACAGAACAGAATTGTCATACTCCCCGCTGGCTTTCAGATAAATCCCCATGGGATTCAGCCCCAGAATATTATTCACTGCCTCCGTGATCATGTTCGTCTCCTGCACGGTTTCCACCGCACCCGTATTCGTATCGGTCAGTTCAATGACCATTTCACCTTTTAACTTCATCACACACCCTCCATTTCTACAGGCCTGCTGAAACCGCTGATTCCCGCTCTCTCAGCAAAATACACCTCAAAGCCTCTGTTCACCGTCTCCTTCATCTGCATGGACAGCGATTCCCGGAAGCCATTTACATCCAGTCCTCCGCCAATGGCAAATCTCGTGGTATAATCTTCCACCTCAAGCTTTCCGTCCCAGGCTTCCCCTGCAGCCATAGCCTGTCCGCTGACAGAAGCAATGCAGCCTCCCACATCAACCGTCCCACTGCCATTTTCCATCCAGAGATACACATTGAACGTATTCGTATAATTGGCAACAATCTTCTCAATGGGATAATACAGCGACAAAATATGTTTCCCGGAATGCCAGGTCTCCACCGGACAATGCTCCACAATCTCCTCATTATTAAATTCAAAGACCACATGACAGAACGCCTGTCCATCCTCCTGCCACTTCACAGGCAGACACACATCCACAGAAACCTCCGAACCACCCCCTGATCCGGATCCGGAATCTGATCCACCAGAGACATCATCCGTACTCCCTGTATTCTCATTCCCGGAAGTATTTCCAGCTTCATTCCCTGCCACATCATTTTCAGAATTTCCTGCATCCGATGTCTCCCCGGTTCCATCAGAACCACCCGTACCACTTCCAGTTCCGCCGCTTCCGCCCGGAAACGGAATCACCACAGTCCCGGCAGCCTCCGCAGATCTCTCCACCGGATCCGCAGCCACATCCACAACAACCTGTGCAAAAAACTGCATATGGTTTTCCTCAGAAGAAGCAAACTGAATACTGATCAGCTTTACCTTAGTCTGCCCGATCTCATGTACGGAAGCATTGGTAAACGTGTGGATCCCGATCTTCCCCGTCTTCGCATTGTCTTCAATCTGATTCAGCAGCCCCGAAATATTCTTGTCATTTCTCGACTTCGCCTGAGCCAGCCTCGGGTTCTTACCCACGCATTTCAGGCTCTGCTTTCCCCCGATCTTCTGTCTGACGGAAGTGATACAGGTGATCTGTCCCTCATCCGCCTGTCCTCCCGCAAACGTCAGCACATCCCCCGGATCCAGCGCAGGGTTCCCGATGGTATCCGAATCGAAAGGCACATACCGGATCACAGACAGATCTGCCAGGATATTCCTGCACAGCATCTCCCTGGTTTCCTCCAGCCCAAACTGCAGAAGCGGATTCACCCCCAGATTCATAGTCAGCCCATTATCCGGATCCAGCGCATAATACTCTGCAATCTGCGTCTGCTTATTCGTGGAACTCACTGCCGTGTACCTGGTGATAAAATCCGAAAAACTGGAAGAAAACCGGTGTCTCTGCTCCACCTTCATCACAGGATCCTTCCCGTACTTTCTCAGTTCCAGTTTTCCCTCCCTGTTGATAATAAAGAAGCCTCCCAGAACCTGTGCCACATAAAACAGCACGTCCCGGCAGGTCTCAATATCATTTTCAGTATAAACAGAAAGCGTCACCCCGCCATTCGGCATGGCATCAATCTCCGCCCTCTTATTCGCAAACTCCACTTTGCACCTCTTACAGCACAAAGCAATAAAATCATAAGCAGTCCCCACAGTCTCAAATCCGTTGAAACTCTTATCAAACCGTAGCATAAAATCATAGGCTTTCAGTTCCAGGCACTTCGCCAGACGGTTCGCCTCGCTGACCTCAAAAACTCCCATCGGCACCTCTTCCACCGAACCATCCGCCAGCACCAGATGAAACACCAGCGTCACCTGAGCATCCTCCAGCGTGTACCTGTCAATATCACTCAGAAGCGTGATCCCCATCTCCGCCGCATACACAGTCCCCAGCTCAATCTCCGTACTTCCGCAGCACTGCCTGGAAATATACCCGGAACCCTTCACAATCTCCTTCGCCCCGAACTCATAGGTCATTCCGCCTCTGGTAACGATCGTACCCGTCCAGAAATATTTTCTTGTATTACTCCTGACTGCCCTCAGAAAAGCCTCCGACACAGGATACATCCCGCCACCTCCATTTCCCACGAAAAAAGCACCAGCCAACTAAATGACTGATGCTCAATAATTTTAAGATTTTATTTCTTTTCATTTAATATTTCATATGCTTCTTTTCTCAACGGTCCTCTTTCATCTCCATAAGGAAATGGAGCTGTTTTAAAAAAAGATCGTACCTTGAACATAGGAAAGTATCTATTTTTATAAACTCCTCTATTGGATATTCGTTGTAAATACCCAGTTTGTGGATTTCCGATATTCCAAACATCTCCTTCGATTGCTTTCTTATCATGTACTATTTGATTAAGCTTTTCATGCATTGCTTTTTCATAATAAATTTCTTTATATGAATTTTCCACAAACAATCTATTAAATTCCATTATTGTCTCATCGTCATATATTCTAATTCTATCTTTTTTGCTATATTTATTCTGATACACAATATCATCATATAAGCAAAAACATATTTTCGGAGATAACGGAATAAAGCACTGTGCTCCCATGTGACCAAATCCACAAGGATGCTTGTAATTACGCTCTATAAACCATTTATTGTATTTTGTAACAGGAACATCTGACGTTATAAAATCAACTTTACTTTCATTGATTATCAAAAGAGGAGTAAGCCCTGAAATTATTCTAATCATTTTGGGCATTCCCTGAATATACACCAAGTTTGGTCTGTCAATTTCAAGTGTTAAATTATCAATAAAATCTTCTGATAAGTTCAATTTACCTTGTTCTTTCAATATTCTCGCTGCATTTTTTCCTTCTTGAAGTTTAAAATCATGGTACTTGTCTGCTACCTCTGCGACCCTAACATCGCTTAAATACACAAACATTAATAAATATGTATATTGGGTTGAATCCTGTGGTATTTTTTCTGTTCGTAATATATCATTTACTACAATACTCCAATGCCCCTCCAAATTTTGAAACCAATCTTCCAAACATTGATCTTTTCCGTATAAATGATCTTTTCCACCGACTTTTCTTATTGCAGCTTCATCAATGAATTTATTTCTCTCAAAATTATACACTCCAATGCTATTATTTCCTGAAAAATTTTTTGAATAAAACTGTGGTACATAATGATTATACGTTTTAGGTTCCTTTTTAGATATATATAACACCTCCCATTTTTGTAAAAAACTATTTATATTATAGCAATTCATCTTACTAACGTCATCCTATATTTTTACATCTCCTTCAACGTAAAACTCACCGTCCACAGCCCCTTATAACTGGTATCTTTCCTCAGCTTCGCCTTATACCCAGTCACATACATCTCCGCCAGTTTCAGTTCCGCTGTCTCCACATCAAAATACTGCACACTGATCTTATCCTTCTTCGCATACCCTGCCAGCTTCTTAAGCCACTTCGCCGTAACAGAAAACGACACCGGGATCCGCACAACACCATGCCGCACCACATCCCTCTGTGTCGTCCCTGCTTCCGTCTCACCGCCGGAATCCGCTTCCACATCCTCCAGCTCCACCTCATAAGAATCCGGAAGCGGCAGGTTCTCCCCGTCAAACACAAGATACTGAAAAAAAGCCATCCTATCTACCTCCGCTCCTCAGACTCATTCTCTGCTGCGCTGTCACGATCACCTCATCCAGCAACTGGTTTCCCAGATAAACAGGAATCACCAGATCCCCCTGCTGTCCTTTCTGGTCACCCAGCACATCCTTCAGTGCCGCCACAATACCAGCCGTCAGATCCGCACTGCCGGACGATCCCGTACCGGTCATCACACCGCCATCTGCCACAGCCATCTGCGGCGAAACCACCATATCCGCAGCCACACTGTTCACAGCCGCCTTCACCATTCCCCTGCTCTTCTCAATGCCCTCAGCCAGACCATTCATAAAGTCAGGCATCCAGCTCTCAAAATCCGTCAGAGGACCTTCATCCGGCACAGAGAAATGCAGATGGGAACGAATCGTATTTGCCACATCCGTCACAGCATTGGCAACTGCACCAATACAGCTTCGGATACCATTTACAATGCCATTGATGATATCCGCACCCCACCGCCATCCGGCAGACGCAAGACCCGTAATGTAATTCACCGCATTTCCCAGACCGTCCCTGATCGTATTATAAATTCCGGAAATAGTGCTCCGGATCCCGGACCACATGGCATTAAACGCACCGGAAACTGTATTCTTAATCCCGTTCACCACAGAAGAAATCGTGTTCCTGATTCCGTTCCACACGGAATTGACAGTACCCCTGATTCCATTCAGCACCGTGGAAATAATTGTCCGGATTCCATTCCATACCGTAGAGATCACCGTCCGGATTGCATTCATCACCGTAGTAATGACTGTCCGAATCCCGTTCCATGCACTCTGCAAAAATGTCCGGATACCGTTCACCACATTCGTAATAACAGACTTAATCCCATTCCAGACAGAACCAAGAAATGCTGAAATCGCATTCCACACCGCCATGACCGTTGCACGGATCCCATTCCACGCTCCCACAAGGAAAGTAGAAATTGCAGTGACAACCGTTGTAAACAGTGTCTTAATCCCAGTCCACAGACCGGAAAAGAAATCCCTGATGCCATTCCATACAGCCACCGCCGTATTCCGGATCCCGTTCCATGCAAAAACCAGAAACTGCGAAACCGCCGTCCATACCTGGACAGCGACTTCCTTAATCTCATTCCACAGCCTGATCCAGAACTGCTGGAACTCCTCATTGGTATTCCAGAGATAAATAAAAGCCGCCACTAAAGCTGCAATGGCAGCGATCACAATAGCGATCGGATTTGCCATCATCGTGGCACTCAGCGCCGCAAATGCGCCACCATCCAAACGGCAACTTTGCTCCATACGACGAGTAGATGGCTGACAGTTCCCTACTCGCCGTCGATAAAAATATGGAGGTCTTTGCCATCCCAGACAATTTTCTTAACCATCAGCTTGATTAAGGTACGCTTTTCTTCAATCGTCAGCGTATGGAAATTGTCTTTGAAGCTGGATAACGCCGTGGACAGCATATCAACTTGGATTTCCCTGTCCGCTATGATATTGACATCCTTTTGCAGACGGGCTTTTTCTTCTTTCATGGAAGCAAGCTCTTTGTCCAGCTCTGTAATTCTGGAATTTACACGTTCGATGAACGCAGCTCCTAAGTTTCCATGTGACAGTGTGTTGATAAGATTGTCAATCTCGCTGTTGCATTTCTTGATTTTATCATCAATGACCGCTACGGGGCTTTTTTGTGTCTGTCCTTGTAAATCACGTTTCAGCTTTTCCAGCAGTTTGTAGATACCGGAGTTCTCGTCCGTGTACTGCATGAGATATTCACAAACAATATCGTCTGCCTGCTGACCGTTGAGATTTTGACAATCGCATAAATCTAAGCCGCCACGCAGTTTGTTGTTACAAATATAGTCGTAAAGTTCACGGTTGCCGCCTTTGCCGCTCCGCTGCTTTGCGAACATCCGGCTCTTGCATTTGTCACAGAAGATTAAGCCGGACAGTAAGGAATAGTCATTGTGCATGATAGCAGGCTTCTTCCCAGTGGGGATATTGTCTTTCAAGATATTTTGAATTGCTACCCATTTTTTACCGGAAATACGCCCCTTGTGCTTACCGATTGCGACAATCCATTTATCCATATCCTGTCTTGGAGCACTTTTCTTTCGGTAATCACGCTTATTGTATGCCAGCAGACCGTATTTATTAGAACATTCGGTTTTCTCAAAGCAAACATCTGAATGATGTTCCGTGAAGTATTCCCATGCGTCTTCATCAGCGATACAGTAAACCGGATTCTGTAATATCTCTTTAATGCCTAACAGAGAGAACATTTTTCCTGTGCGTGATTTGATTCCCTGCTTGATTAAGTATTTGCTTACGCCAGATATGCTCCGAAGCTCTAAGAATTTTTCCAGAATACAGTCAATGGCTTTCAATTCCTCTGGATTGTCCTTTAGCTTGCAGGAAGTCTTGATTTTACCGTCAATGATGATTTCCTGTATCTTTTCAGAGGTAAATCCTGTTGGGGTAGTGCCGCCCAGCCAGCGTCCAGTTCTTGCCAGCATTAGCATATTGTCACGGACACGCTCTGCAATCGTTTCTCTTTCCAGTTGGGCGAAAACCGAAGCTATGTACATCATGGCTTTTCCCATAGGCTTTGAGGTGTCAAATTCTTCTTTGATACAGATAAATGAAATATTGTAGCTGTTTAAGTCTTCAATCAGAGAAGAAAAGTCACTGACATTACGGCTGATACGGTCAAGACGATAGCAGACAACGTATTCCGGTTTATTCAGTTTTATATCACGGAGCATTTGTTGGAATTGGGGTCTGTCCGTGTTCTTTGCGGAAAAGCCCTCGTCTTCATAGACGACGATTTCCGCATTATCCGATTCGGGGATTTTGGTTGAAATATACTCCCTGCACATTTCAATCTGGTTTTCAACGCTTTCCCCTTTGCCCGTATATACCGATTTACGGCTGTATATAAAAATTTTCAAAGGTTACTCACCATCCTTTTTCTGCTGCACATAGTCAGATAAAATCTTAGCGCATAGGTTGGAAAAGGTACGCTTGTCCTCTTTTGCCAGATTATCTAACTGCTGCTTTAATTCCTTTGGAATTGTTATAGGTACTCTCACGTTATTTTCAGAAACAGCCAAACTATCCACCTCCTCATATATAGTGTATCACAGTGTAACACTTTTGTCAAGATTGATGGCTGTTTTTCAAATCACCTTATACAAATAATTGAGTAAAACACAAATTGACATACTAAATGTTGTGGGATAAAATATACATATATCTCAGAGACTTTAGGAGGGTGGTTATTATGTCAGTTAGTGATTATTTTTCAACATTTTGTTCAAATTTAAGAATGAGTTCCGATACAGTTTCAACGATTCAATATCGTTATCATCAGATAACCAAAAGAATTAACTTTGATTATAGAAATAGCTCATCAGAAACGGCATATAGTTTGTACGTCGGTTCATATGGTAGAGGTACAGAAATATGGACAAGTGATATAGACATGATTGTTCAATTACCATATGAAACGTATGCTAAATTTGACGCATACAGCAGTAATGGTCAGTCAGCCCTTTTGCAAGAGGTAAAAGGCGTTTTACAGAAAACATATAGTACATCTTTTGTTAAGGGTGATGGACAAGTAATTGGTATAAATTTTACGGATGGTATAAATTTTGAAATTGTTCCAGCTTTTATTAACAAAGATGACAGTTATACTTATCCAGATTCCAATGATGGAGGAAGTTGGAAAACTACAGACCCAAGAAAAGAAATTGCTGCTATGAATACAAGGAATAGTGACACTAATAAAAATTTAAAACGGCTGTGCAGAATGGCTAGAGCATGGAAAGAAAAATGTAATGTTTCAATGAGTGGAATATTGATAGATACTTTAGCCTATAAATTCATTGGAGATTGGGAATATAAAGATAAATCGTATCTATATTATGATTTTATGAGTAGAGATTTTTTCGAGTATCTAAAAAACATTGACATATCTCAAAGTTATTGGCTAGCACCAGGAAGTAACCGCTATGTTTGGAAATCGGGTAGTTTTCAATCAAAGGCGAAAACCGCTTATGATAATGCAGTAGCCGCCATATCGTATGAGAGCGATAATAAATCATATTCTGCAAAGCAAAAATGGAGAGAAATTTATGGAACGAAATTCCCAGATTAGCCAAGGCTATAAGTTGGAATCACAAATTAGAGAAGCATACGGCAGAGTTACATATACCCAAACCTGTCATGATAAAATCATTAGTCGATTATTAAAAACTAATGACAGAATAAAGATTTGGCAAATTGTTTTGTCAGCGATAACTACGAGTGGTTTTATTGTTGCGATTCTTTCGGAAGATAAAATAGCGAGTGTATTAGGAGCAATTATATCCCTTGTATTACTGATTTTAAATTCTTATACAAAAAACTTCAACTTAGTAGAAGAGGCGCAAGAGCATAAGGTAGCGTCAGACGCTTTGTGGAAAATCAGAGAAGAATATGTATCTTTGTTAACTGATTTTGAAATCTTAGAACCAGAATCTATAATGAAAAAAAGGGATGAATTACAAGAAAGGACAGCGGAAGTATACAGTAACTCTCCCAGAACAGATGGAAAAAGTTATGCAGAAGCACAAAAAGCTTTAAAGAATGATGAAGAGCAAACTTTTTCAGAAAACGAAATTGATATTATGTTACCAAATTCTATAAGACGCAGTAATAGAGATATAAAATAATAAAAAATGTATGTGATGGAGTATCGTAAAAACGGTACTCCTTTTTTCTTGCCCAAAATTCAGAAAGGATGTGATACCCATGCCACGGCAAGAACCGCAGGAGCGTTCCCCTCCGCATAAATATCATGTGGAGATTCCGCCAGTCACAGGCTGGCAGAAATCCCCCTTATTCGGCTTGGCTACCCTTTACCTGTCAGAATGGGATTTGTCAAGGGTGCGAAGCACAACGCCAGCCCTTGATAAATCACAGGCAGACTGGTATTCTCCACGAAGCTGAATAAGGAACTATCTAAATCCATTAACCATCAATCATCAGAAAGGAAAGGTAAAAACATATGGAACTTAAATTTGTTATCCCGAACATGGAAAAGACATTCGGCAGCTTGGAGTTTGCCGGAGAAGACAAGACAGAACAGCGCAGAATCAATGGGCGCATGACCGTACTCACACGCAGCTTCAATCTGTACTCTGACATACAGAGGGCGGATGATATTGTCGTGATTCTGCCAGCCGAAGCAGGCGAAAAGCATTTTGATTTTGAGGAACGTGTCAAGCTGATTAACCCACACATTACCGCAGAGGGCTATAAAATCGGCACACGGGGCTTCACAAACTATATTCTCCATGCCGACGACATGGTAAAAGCATAAGGAAAGAGAGGTATCTATTTATGAGATTAGCAAATGGAATCGTCATTGACAAGGAAGCAACATTCGGGGCGTTGAAATTCTCCGCCCTCCGCCGTGAGGTACGAATTCAGAATGAGGATGGTACGGTATCGGATGAAATCAAGGAACGCACTTACGATTTGAAGTCCAGAGGACAGGGGCGCATGATTCAAGTGTCCATCCCTGCCAGCGTGCCGCTGAAAGAGTTTGAATATAACGCAGAAGTGGAAATCATCAATCCCGTAGCCGATACCGTCGCAACCGCCACGTTTCAAGGGGCAGAGGTGGACTGGTATATCAAGGCGGATGATATTGTCTTGAAGAAAGGTTCTGCCCCTGCCGGAAATCCGCAGCCACCGAAGAAAGACAATCCGTCTGTAAAATAGAAAGCCTATGGATGGTATCACAGGATATGACGAGTACGAAGACGACTTCCGGCTTCTTGCCCTGCCGGAATACCGCTGGATGGCGGAACGGCTATTGAACGAAGCCTTAGAAGATTACAGACCACCGGAACATCTGAATGTATTTATGCCGGATTGCTTATGCAATGACATTTCCGGCTATACATTCCTGTTTACAGCCCGTACAGAAGACAGCAAAAAAACCTATTCGCTGCTCTACACGGGTTTTTATTAAATTCATAGAAAAGGAGTGAATCAAGCATGAAACAGTATATCCCCCGTGGCAAGCGGATTCATGCCACGGACAAAGACTTAGTTTTCCATACCGCCACCGCCGCCCTGCTTCCAGTCTTTCTTCTGATTGTCCTGCTGTTTCATGGCAGATCAATCATGCAGACAGACTGGCAGAATGTTACTTTCACGCAGCTTGGAGAATCCATCCACATACCCTACCTGCTTATCAGTATGGGTGTGGCAGGGCTTATCTGTCTGGCGGCGGCTCTGGTCTTCCGGCACTACTGCCGTGACTATGTGAAACAGCTCTACCACCGCCAAAAGCTGGCGAAGATGGTTCTGGAAAATAAATGGTATGAAGCGGAACAGGTGCAGTCAGACGGTTTCTTCAAAGACCTATCCTCCAGCCGTTCAAAGGAGAAAATCAGCTATTTCCCCAAAATCTACTACCAGCTAAAAAATGGGCTGATTCACATTCGGGTGGAAATCACGCTGGGAAAATATCAAGACCAGCTTTTGCACTTGGAAAAGAAACTGGAAAGCGGTTTGTACTGTGAACTGACCGACAAGGAATTAAAGGATTCCTACGTGGAATATACCCTGCTCTATGACACTATCGCAAACCGCATTTCCATAGAGGATGTGCAGGTAAAGGACGGCAGGCTCCGGCTGATGAAAAATATCTGGTGGGAGTATGACAAGCTGCCCCATATGCTGATTGCCGGAGGAACGGGCGGCGGTAAGACGTATTTCATTCTGACGCTCATAGAAGCCCTGCTCCACACAAATGCCGTCCTCTACGTCTTAGACCCGAAGAACGCCGACCTTGCCGACTTGGAAGCCGTCATGCCAAACGTCTACTATAAAAAGGATGATATGACCGCCTGCCTTGACCGTTTCTATGATGAAATGATGAAACGCAGCGAGGATATGAAGCAGATGGAGGGCTACAAGACAGGAGAAAACTACGCCTACTTGGGATTGCCAGCGAACTTCCTTATTTTTGATGAATATGTGGCGTTCATGGAAATGCTGGGAACAAAGGAGAACGCCGCCGTCCTTAATAAGCTGAAACAGATTGTCATGCTGGGGCGGCAGGCCGGATTCTTTATGATTCTTGCCTGCCAACGTCCAGACGCAAAATATCTGGGCGACGGAATCCGTGACCAGTTCAATTTCCGTGTGGCTCTTGGGCGAATGTCTGAAATGGGCTATGGGATGATGTTCGGGGAAACCGACAAGGACTTTTTCTTGAAGCAGATAAAAGGGCGTGGCTATGTGGATGTGGGAACAAGCGTCATATCGGAATTTTATACGCCCCTTGTGCCAAAAGGACACGACTTCCTAAAGGAAATCAAACTACTTGCAGACAGCAGGCAGGACACACAGGCGGCGTGCGGAGCGGAAGCCGCAGGGGTGGACTGACCTGCTGGCTGGTGTGCCGCAAGGCACGCCAGCACCTAACCCCCCGTATCTAACAGGGGGGTACAAATCGACTGGAAACAGTCTGAAAATAGAGCGGAATCCTGCTGGTTACATGGGATTCCTTAAAATCCGGCGTGTGTCAGCGAAGTATCGAAAGTTGACATACGCCTTTTTGATTGGAGGGATATTCACTGAATCACGATACTTGGGTACAGGAATTAAAGGAAAAACGCTCCGGCTATGGAATCTCGCAGAACAGGCTTGCGGTAGCTGCTGGCATGACACGCCAGTATCTAAGCGACATTGAAACGGGCAAGGTATTTCCATCCGCCGAACTGAAAGCGGCTATCATGGAAGCACTGGAACGGTTCAATCCAGACGCTCCCCTTGAAATGCTCTTTGACTATGTGCGGATTCGCTTCCCTACTCTGGATGTGAAGCACGTCGTTGAGGATATTTTGAGGTTGAAGTTGTCCTATATGCTCCATGAAGACTACGGCTTTTATTCTTATACTGAACATTACTGCCTGGGCGACATATTCGTGCTGGTATCGCCCGAAGAAGAAAAAGGCGTGCTGCTGGAACTGAAAGGGCGTGGCTGCCGCCAGTTTGAGAGCTACCTGCTGGCACAGGAACGGAGCTGGTACGAGTTTTTCATGGACTGTCTTGTGGAGGGCGGCGTGATGAAGCGGCTTGACCTTGCCATCAACGACAAGACAGGGATTCTAAACATCCCCCGTCTGACGGAGAAATGCCGGAATGAGGAATGTGTTTCCGTGTTCCGCAGCTTTAAGAGCTACCGCAGCGGTGAACTGGTGCGGAGGGATGAAAAGGAGTGCATGGGAAACACGCTGTATATCGGCTCTTTACAGAGTGAAGTGTACTTCTGCATTTATGAAAAGGATTTCGAGCAGTACAAGAAAAATGACATTCCCATAGAGGAAGCCGAAGTCAAGAACCGTTTTGAAATCCGACTGAAAAATGAGCGTGCTTACTATGCCCTCCGTGACCTGCTGGCGTATGACAATCCAGAACGAACCGCTTTTAAGATTATCAACCGCTATGTGCGGTTCGTGGACAAGGACGATACGAAGCCCCGTTCTGAATGGCGAATAAGTGAGGAATGGGCGTGGTTTATCGGGGAAAATCGGGAAAGCATGAAGCTGACAACGAAGCCCGAACCGTATTCATTCCAGCGTACCTTGAACTGGCTTTCCCATCAAGTAGCCCCAACCTTGAAAGTGGCTATGAAGCTGGATGAAATCAACCATACGCAAGTCGTAAAGGATATTATCGCCAGTGCGAAGCTGACGGAGCGGCACGAAAAGATTTTAAAGCAGCAAGCCGCCACCGCAAAGGAGGTGGTTATCTAACTGATTTTTATTCCCTGTTGACATTCAAGTAAAGAAAGGAGCGATTTTATGAATTTCGGACAGAACTTATACAACTGGTTTTTATCAAACGCACAATCTCTGGTTCTGCTGGCAATCGTCGTGATTGGGCTTTACCTCGGATTCAAACGTGAATTTAGCAAGCTGATTGGCTTTCTGATTATCTCGCTGATTGCCGTTGGTCTGGTCTTCAACGCCGCTGGTGTGAAAGACATTCTGTTAGAGCTGTTCAACAAGATTATTGGAGCTTAAATCAATTTGTTTGCGGTCACGCAAACACTCCTTTCCCCCTATGGGAGATGGGCATAGGGGGAATGAAAAGGGGGTGACGGAATGGTACACAAAGAATTTCAGAAAGGATGTGACCCACTATCGAAGAAATGAGAATCTATATTGCCAACTTAGGCAAATACAACGAGGGAGAATTGGTCGGGGCATGGTTCACGCCGCCCATTGATTTTGACGAAGTGAAAGAGCGTATCGGTTTGAATGACGAATACGAAGAATACGCCATCCATGACTACGAACTGCCCTTTGAAATCGACGAGTACACGCCCATTGAGGAAGTAAACCGTTTATGTGAAATGGTGGAGGATTTACCAGAGGACATACAGGCAGAGCTTCACGAACTGCAATCCTATTTCGGCGGTATCGAAGAATTGTGCGAGCATGAAGACGATATTATCCATTATCCCGACTGTGAGGACATGGCGGATGTGGCACGCTATTTCATTGAAGAAACAGGTGCTTTAGGCGAAGTACCGGCAAGCCTGCAAAACTACATTGACTATGAAGCCTACGGGCGTGACCTTGAAATCAGCGGCAGTTTTGTTGTCACGAACCACGGCGTATTTGAAATCACTCGCTAAGAATCTGGCAGATCACAACCCGACAGGGGATGTTCTGACAGATTCTTTGTTTTTCGGGGCGGCTTCCATGCTGCCCCACACTCTTTTAGAAAGGACTGATTACATGAAGAAAATACGAAGCTACACAAGTATCTGGTCGGTGGAAAAGGTGCTATATTCCATCAATGACTTTAAGCTGCCGTTCCCTATCACGTTTACGCAAATGACGTGGTTCGTGGTATCATTGTTTGCCGTCATGCTGCTTGGGAATGTGCCGCCGCTGTCCATGATAGACGGGGCTTTCCTCAAATACTTCGGGATTCCCCTTGCGCTTACATGGTTCATGTGCCAGAAAACCTTTGATGGGAAGAAACCTTACGGCTTTCTGAAATCCGTTATCGCCTATCTGGTGCGCCCGAAACTGACCTATGCAGGAAAGACCGTGAAGCTGGGGAAAGACCATCCGGCAGAATCCATCACGGCAGTTAGGAGTGAAATTTATGGCATATCCGATTAAGTATATCGAAAACAATCTGGTGTGGAACAACGACGGGGAATGCTTCGCCTACTATGAGCTACTACCTTACAATTATTCGTTCCTTAGCCCAGAACAGAAATATCAAGTCCACGATTCATTCCGGCAGTTAATCGCACAGAACCGTGACGGAAGAATCCACGCCTTACAGATTAGCACAGAATCCAGCATAAGGGCGGCGCAGGAACGCTCTAAAAAGGAAGTGTCCGGCAGGTTGAAAGAAATTGCCTATGAAAAAATCGACGCACAGACCGAAGCCCTTATTTCCATGATTGGGGAAAATCAAGTAGACTACCGCTTTTTTATCGGCTTCAAGCTGATTCTGAATGAGCAGGAAGTTACGATTAAAAGCGTGGGTAAAGAAGCGGCAAACGCCTTTTCTGACTTCATCCACGACGTGAACCATAAGCTCATGGGAGATTTTGTTTCTATGAGCAATGATGAAATCTGGCGTTTCTCTAAGATGGAAAAGCTGCTGGAAAATAAAATCTCACGCCGTTTTAAAATCCGCCGTCTGGACAAGGACGATTTCGGTTATCTCATTGGACACCTTTACGGGCAGACAGGAACAGCATATGAGGACTACGAATACTATCTGCCGAAGAAAAAACTGGATAAGGAAACGCTGGTAAAATATTACGACCTTATCAAGCCGACACGCTGTCTGATTGAAGAAAAGCAGCGGTATTTGAAAATCGAGCAGGAGGATTCCACGGCATATGTCGCTTATTTCACCATCAATTCCATTGTGGGCGAACTGGACTTCCCGTCTTCTGAAATCTTTTACTATCAGCAACAGCAGTTCACCTTTCCCATTGATACCAGTATGAATGTGGAAATCGTGGCGAACCGGAAAGCCCTGTCCACTGTCCGCAACAAGAAGAAAGAGCTGAAAGATTTGGATAACCACGCATGGCAGAGTGACAATGAAACCAGCTCCAACGTGGCGGAAGCATTGGACAGTGTGAATGAACTGGAAACCACCTTAGACCAAAGCAAGGAATCCATGTATAAGCTGTCCTACGTGGTGCGTGTCACAGCTCCCGACCTTGACGAGCTAAAACGCCGCTGTAATGAAGTCAAGGATTTCTACGACGATTTAAGCGTGAAGCTGGTGCGTCCGTTTGGGGATATGCTGGGCTTGCATGGGGAATTTCTGCCTGCCAGCAAGCGGTATATGAATGATTACATCCAGTATGTGACAAGCGACTTCCTCGCCGGATTGGGATTCGGGGCTACGCAGATGTTGGGGGAGAATGAGGGAATCTATGTGGGGTACAGCCTTGACACGGGAAGAAATGTGTATCTGAAACCTGCCCTCGCCAGTCAAGGGGTAAAAGGTTCTGTGACAAACGCCCTCGCTGCCGCTTTCGTTGGTTCATTGGGCGGCGGAAAGTCATTCTCCAACAACATGATTGTCTATTACTCCGTCCTGTTCGGCGCACAGGCGGTCATTGTAGACCCAAAGGCGGAACGTGGGAACTGGAAAGAAACGCTGCCGGAGATTGCCGACGAGATTAACATTGTCAATCTTACCTCGGACGATAAGAACAAGGGGCTGCTTGACCCTTATGTGATTATGGAGAATCCAAAAGATTCGGAATCTCTGGCAATCGACATTCTCACATTCCTTACAGGCATTTCCTCCCGTGACGGCGAAAAGTTCCCTGTCCTTAGAAAAGCCATTCGTGCCGTAACCAACAGTGAGGAACGGGGCTTACTGAAAGTCATTGAGGAATTGCGTGTGGAGGGAACGCCCATCAGCGTAAGCATTGCCGACCATATCGAATCTTTCACGGATTACGATTTTGCACACCTGCTTTTCTCACACGGGGATGTGGAGCAGTCCATCAGCCTTGAAAAGCAGTTGAACATCATACAGGTAGCGGATTTGGTGCTGCCGGATAAGGAAACCAGCTTTGAGGAATATACCACAATGGAGCTTCTGTCCGTGGCTATGCTAATCGTTATCAGCACCTTTGCCCTTGATTTCATCCACACAGACCGCAGCATTTTTAAGATTGTAGACCTTGACGAAGCATGGAGCTTCTTACAGGTGGCGCAGGGAAAAACCCTGTCCATGAAGTTAGTGAGGGCTGGGCGAGCCATGAACGCAGGCGTTTACTTTGTCACGCAGAACACGGATGATTTGCTGGATGAAAAGCTGAAAAACAATCTCGGTTTAAAATTTGCGTTCCGTTCCACGGATATGAACGAGATAAAAAAGACGCTCTCCTTTTTCGGCGTGGACGCAGAGGACGAGAACAACCAAAAGCGTTTGCGTGACCTTGAAAATGGACAGTGCCTTATCAGTGACCTATACGGGCGTGTGGGCGTGATACAGTTCCATCCGATATTTGAAGACCTGCTGCACGCCTTTGATACCAGACCGCCTGTCAGAAAAGAGGTGGAGGAATGACAATAAAAGAGCTGTTACACCGGAATCCGGCGGCAGGCGGCAAGCCGGAACGGAAAAGAAAATGGAATATACAGCGGCTTGGAAAAGTGGCAGTTACGGTACTTCTGGTATTCGTGATTGCCATTTTTCTGTTAGCGACGTTGGGAACGGTAGCCCATGCCGCAGGGCTGGTGGATGATACAGTCAATGCAGCTAATGAATACAGCAAGTACCCACTGGACAACTACCAGCTTGATTTTTATGTGGACACGGGCTGGGATTGGCTGCCGTGGAACTGGCTGGACGGTATCGGGAAACAGGTCATGTATGGTCTTTACGCCATCACAAATTTTATCTGGACAATCAGCCTTTATCTTTCCAACGCCACGGGCTATCTCATACAGGAAGCCTATTCGCTGGACTTCATTTCGGCAACGGCGGATTCTATCGGAAAGAATATGCAGACCCTTGCAGGCGTTACCCCAAACGGGCTGTCCTCGGAGGGATTTTATATCGGATTCCTGCTGATTCTGATTCTTGTCGTGGGAATCTACGTCGCATACACGGGGCTTATCAAGTGTGAAACTACAAAGGCAATCCACGCTGTTGTAAATTTCGTGGTGGTATTCGTGCTGTCAGCGTCCTTTATCGCTTACGCTCCCGACTATATCGGGAAAATCAATGACTTTTCCGCAGACATCAGTAACGCCAGCCTGTCACTTGGCACGAAGATTGTCATGCCGAACTCGGAAAGCCAGGGCAAGGACAGCGTGGATTTGATAAGGGATAGTCTTTTCTCCATACAAGTACAGCAACCGTGGCTTCTGCTTCAATACGGCAACTCGGATATAGAGAGTGTTGGTGCGGATCGGGTGGAGAGTTTACTATCCACCAGCCCCGACACCAACAATGGAGAAGACAGGGAAGAAATCGTCGTGGAGGAAATCGAGGACTTAGAGAACACAAACCTTACTGTCACGAAAACCATTAACCGCTTGGGAATGGTGTTCTTCCTCTTTATTTTCAATATTGGTATTTCCGTGTTCGTGTTTCTGCTGACAGGTATCATGATTTTCTCGCAGGTGTTATTCATCATTTACGCTATGTTCCTGCCTGTGAGCTTCATTTTAAGTATGATTCCCACCTTTGACGGAATGTCAAAACGTGCCATCACAAAGCTGTTCAACACCATTCTGACAAGGGCAGGAATCACTCTGGTAATCACAACAGCGTTCAGTATTTCCACCATGCTCTATACGCTCTCCGCAGGTTATCCGTTCTTCCTCATTGCTTTCTTGCAGATTGTGACCTTTGCCGGAATCTACTTCAAGCTGGGGGATTTAATGAGTATGTTCTCCTTGCAGAGCGGCGATTCCCAAAGCGTGGGAAGCCGTATTATGCGAAGACCCCGTATGCTCATGCACGCCCATATGCACCGATTACAGCATAAGCTGGGGCGTTCCGTGGCGGCTCTTGGGGCTGGTGCAGCCGTTTCTAATGTTTCTAAGAAATCAGAGACGGCTTCTGGTTCGGGGGCTTCCAGAACCACACAGGCAGACCATACCCGACCAGACGGACAGAACGGCACAGAGGAAAAGGCTTCTTTTGGCAAACGGGCTGGACAGGCGGCAGGTGCGGTCATGGACACCAAAGGCAAGATTGTAGACACCGCCGCAGGGCTGAAAGAACAGGCAAAGGATTTGCCCGTCAATGCAAAATACGCCCTTTACCACGGGAAAACGCAGGTGTCGGAGGGCGTGCGTGACTTTACATCCAGTATGACACAGACCAGAACCGCCAGAGCGGAGGGGCGTAAGGAAAAAGAGGAACAGCGCAGGAAGACCATTGCGGAGCGTCGGGCAGAAATGGAGCAGGCAAAAAGCAAAAAATCTTCTGCCGCAGAACCGCAGAAAACCGCTTTCCCTGTGCATGAACGACCTGCCACCACCACACCGCAGACAGAATCACGTGAGCCTATGGAGTGCAGCCAGACACAGACGGCCAGACCAGCGGTACAGGCTGGAAGTGCTGGCAAGCCGACGGAAAGACCTGTGGTATCATCCGTGAAAGAAAAAGCGGATATGCCAGCCGTGGAGGAAAAACAAGCGGTCAAAGCGGAAACACCGCCAGTACGGGCAGAACGGCAGATAGTCAAAAGCAATTTACAGCCAGCCGTCACAGAACAGCATACCATGAAAGCGGATATGCCACCAGAGAGGTCAGAACGTCAGATTGTGCAGACGGCTTCCCATTCAGAAAGACCACAGCCAAAGACGGCTGCCCCTGCTACAGCAGAGCAAGAGCCGCAGCGACATTCCATCAAGGAACGCAGCTCCACCATTAAGCGTGAATCAACCAGAAAGGAGAAGTCCAGAACTGCCGCCGAAGTTAAGAAAGGGGAGAAAAAATGAAGCTGAAGCATATCATCATTGCAGGCTCTGGGATGTTCGTGCTGATTTTCTCCCTGCTCCTGTTTGTGGTCGTCTTGTTCTCGGACGAAGAAGACGGCGGCGGCTCTCATATCCAGTATGGCGGTGTGAATGTGTCAGCGGAGGTACTGGCACATAAGCCCCTGCTGGAAAAGTACGCAAGAGAATACGGGATTGAGGAATACATCAATGTTCTGCTTGCAATTATACAGGTGGAATCCGGCGGCACGCTGGAAGATGTTATGCAGTCCTCGGAATCGCTGGGATTGCCGCCAAACTCACTAAGCACAGAGGAATCTATCAAGCAGGGCTGCAAGTATTTCTCGGAACTGGTGGCTTCCGCCGAAGCAAAGGACTGCGACCTAAACGCCGTCATTCAATCCTATAACTATGGTGGCGGCTTTCTTGACTACGTGTCAAGCCGTGGTAAAAAATATACCTTTGAACTGGCGGAAAGTTTTGCAAGGGATAAATCCGGCGGAACAAAAGTGACTTACACAAACCCTATCGCTGTGGAGAAAAACGGCGGATGGCGGTATAACTACGGAAACATGTTCTACGTGCTGGTGGTGTCACAATATCTAACAGTAGCACAGTTTGACGACGAAACGGTACAGGCTATCATGGATGAAGCCTTAAAATATGAGGGCTGGCGGTACGTGTTCGGCGGAGCTTCCCCTACTACCTCCTTTGACTGTTCCGGTCTTGTCCAGTGGTGTTTCGGCAAGGCTGGAATCTCCATGCCACGGACGGCACAGGAACAGTACAACGTGACACAGCATATCCCCTTGTCCGAAGCAAAGGCTGGGGATTTGGTCTTTTTCCACTCTACCTATAACGCAGGCACTTATATTACGCACGTCGGGATATATCAAGGAAATAACCGTATGTTTCACGCAGGCGACCCTATCGGTTATACCGATTTGACAAGCTCCTACTGGCAACAGCATTTAGCCAGCGCAGGGAGAATCTCAAAATAGAAAGGATGAAAACCATGATTCAAATAAGAAAAAAAGAAAACCAGAAACAGCCAAAAGAAAAGAAGCCCCGTGTCTATAAGGCAAATACCCACAAGCGGATTGTAATTGCCCTGTGGGTACTGCTGGCGGTCAGCTTCTGCTTTGCAGTGTATAAGAATTTCACGGCGATTGACGTTCATACCATCCATGAAACAAAGGTCATTGAGGAAAAAATCATTGATACCCACAAGATAGAGAACTTTGTGACGAACTTTGCAAAGGTCTACTATTCGTGGGAACAGACAGCGGCTTCCATTGACAACAGGGAGAACGCCATCAAGAATTATCTGACGGGAGAATTGCAGGCATTAAATACCGATACCATCCGCAAGGATATTCCCGTGTCCTCGGCGGTCAATGGGGTACAGATATGGTCTGTCACGCAGGCGGATGAAAACCAGTTCTCCGTGATCTTCACTGTGGAACAGTTAATCACGGAGAACGGAAGCACGAAGACGGTACGCTCCGCTTATGAAGTCACGGTCTATGTGGATGGCTCTGGAAATATGGTTCTCACAAAGAATCCAACCATTACCAGCATACCCGTGAAATCCGGCTACACGCCAAAGGCAAAGGAAAGCGACGGAACGGTGGACGCTGTGACGACGGATGAAATCAACGAATTTCTGACGACATTCTTTAAACTTTACCCAACCGCAACCGCTAAAGAGCTGTCATATTATGTGAATGAGGGCGTGTTAAAGCCTATTGGGAAAGATTATGTATTCTCGGAACTGGTAAACCCTATCTACAACCGCAGCGACAGTCAAGTGACAGTTTCCGTGGCTGTGAAGTACCTCGACCAGCAGACAAAAGCAACGCAGGTATCACAGTTTGACTTGGTGCTGGAAAAGAACGGGAATAACTGGAAGATTATAGATTAAATAAGGAAAGAATAAGGCAGATAGTCGCTAACAGATTACTGCCTTATTCTTTATTGATAACAAGTTAGACTTTCTATAATTTCTTTAAATGTTATAAAATCTGACGGGACAGAATCTTTATGAATCCATACATTGATTGAGGTAGGCTCAACCTCTGGAATATCAAACTCATTTACAGTGAATTTATTTCGTAATATATTCTTGGGAAGTAATGAAATTCCCCCGCCGGCAGCAACCGTGTTAATAATAGATTCTACTGTATCAAGTTCTATTATCTTGAATGATACAGATTCACGTAAGAATAAATCCGTTAATATTTTGCGATACGGACAAGTCTTTAAGTTGTTAACAACTATTGGCAACTGCCATATTTGGGAAATAGATTCACAAAATTTAGGTGTTATAATAGAAAGATATTCTCTGATTTTAAAAATACATTGTGCATTAGTGAATACATGAGGGTCATTCGTGATAACACAATCTAATAATTTTTGCCCTAGCTGTTTATCCATTTCTTGCTGATTAGAAGTAGTTATCGATAGATTGATATTAGGAAATTTTTTTTGGTATTCAATCAAACATTGAGGAAGTAAATATCCGGCTATTGTTTGTGTTGCTCCAATTTTTAATTGTCTAATATCTCTATGGAATGTATATAAAGTCTTATCCAGTAATGATATAATCTGTTCGGCGTATTGCAATAATTTTTCTCCGTCTTCGGTCAGCGTTACACCCTTATTATGCCGTATTAACAAAGTTGTGTTTAATTCAGTTTCTAATTTTTTAATGTGAGCTGTGATGTTGGATTGCACATAACCCATATTTTCGGCAGCTCTTGATATATTTTTAGTACGTGCAACTTCTCTGAAAATTCTTAATTCTAAACTTTCCATAGCATATCCTCCATCACTTAAAATGATAACAACCATCATTAACAACTATTATACATCATGCAGGAGCAAATGTATAATAAAAGTGTAAGTAGAAAGCTACTTACAGGGTGTTATGTGAAGTGAGGAGGAATAAATATGATTGCAATGCAATATAAAATTTTTTTACCGGATGATTATGATATGGATAACATAAGGCAACGTGTAAAAAATAATGGTCATAAGACAGACGGCTTTCAAGATTTAATGTTTAAAGCATATCTAATTAAGGAAAAAGATGGTACATCTGAAAGCCATAACGAATATTCACCGTTATACCTATGGAATGACAGTGGAGGGATGAATAAATTTATTTTTGAGGGCTTCTATAACAATATTTTACAATCATTTGGCTGGCAGAGAATAAATATTGGTATTCCGCTTTTATGTGATTTGGGTAAGGAATTTAATAATTCTCAATATGCTATGGAAATTGAAAATGATATTTTACCATCAAATCAAATGTCACCATTAAGCTTCTTGAAAACTTCTGAAAGGTGTTTAGGTAAAGTGCTAATATATAATCCTGATAAATGGAAATATGTAGAGTATCGCTTTTATGAGAGAGAACCACGAAAATCATTGAATTGCAAAATATATCAAATACTTCATTTATCAGTATAAAGCAATTTTGCAATTAAGAAGCAAAATAAGAGAAGCAGGGAACATTTGACTATTCCTCTGCTTCTTTCGCTTTACTTATACCATTTGCTAGAGCTTCCATAAGCATTAATTCTTTATCCGTAAAATTTTCCATCTGTTTTTCTACCTGCCTGCGTCTGGTGCTCTTTACCAGATCAGCGGCAGGTAAGAAAAACTCGTCAACGGACACGTTCAATAAAGATACAAGGTCATAAAGCACCTGTAAACTGGGGTGCTGCCCCTTGTTCTCAATATTGGTTAAATAGCGTGGGTCAATCTCAATCATTGCGCCCACCTGTTCACGGGTTAAACCTCGCTTTTTACGGGCTTCTTTTATCGCAAGCCCAAACGCTTTAAAATCGTATTTATCTTCTTTTTTACGCATAATAAACCACCTATTTACATTTTACTGTTCCTGTTCAATAAGTGACAGGTATAGAAAAACGTATTATAAGGTTTTTTAGTTCCTATTATGCGATTTATACAAAAAAGTATACTGCTAGACGGCAAATAAAAAAAACCGTTATCTGGCAGCATGATTTTCTTGTGTCAAAATCAGTTTTATATCCAGACGACGGTTTGAAGAAAGCCGCCGTTTTTTTGTTTGTTAAATGAAATCCACGGAGGATGTGTTGAAGTCAGCTATGAAAGCTCGGCGGCTCGTAAGGAGGTAGCCGCCATGCACGACACAATCGTTCGACATAATTCTACAAGTGGTATGTCATTAAAAAAAGCCATTCTCCTACATTAGATAAAAATGCCCACCTATATGGTTTTTCACAATACATAGCAGGTACTAATGAAGCACATAAGCAGATTGTAAAGTCTGTTTGTGTGCTTTTTTGGTTGCCGAAAACTTTTCTTAAAGTTTTTTTGCCAGTAATGCAACTGGCAGCCCTTTCGTGTCGGGACTTAGTGCGAAAGGGGGCAAAGGAGTTCGATTCACTCCCTTTCATGGCAAGAAAGGGGGTGAGATACTATGAAGCCATCTTCTTTTCAGACAACTATTGAGAATCAGTTTGATTATATCTGCAAGCGTGCTATGGACGATGAGCGCAAGGACTATATGAAAGCCCTGTCCAGACAGTCCAAACGGGAAACGCTGTTTTCCGATATGGGCGATTACCTCGTCAGTCAGTTCGCAACTGTGGACAGCTACCCATCTGATTTTCATATCTTCACGCTGAATGATTCCACAGTCGGAGTGGAAAGCGATTTATTAAGTGAAGCATTAAGGAATCTGACGGACAAGAAGCGTGAAATTATCCTGCTGTACTATTTTATGGATATGAACGACACAGAGATTGCAGACCTGCTAAAGCTGAACCGTTCCACGGTTTACCGTCACAGAACCAGCGGACTTGCCTTTATCAAAGAATTTATGGAGGGAAACGAAGAATGAAGACTACATATCCCATGATTCCTTTTCCTGTCATTGTGGCGGCGATGGACGGCGATACAGAAGCCATCAACCAGATTGTAAAGCATTACAGCGGCTTTATCGCAAAACGCTCCCTCCGCCCCATGAAAGACGAATACGGGAATCAGCACATGGTCGTGGATGAAACCTTACGCCGCAGGATGGAAACCAGACTGATTGCGAAGATTTTATCCTTTGAAATCGGAGAAGAATAAAACATTTTCCCTATCGTGGAAGCGTGTTGATATGCTTCACGCTTCCCGAATGGGGATGTTTGCCACCCTATCAAAGCATATTGCCGTCAGTATGCTTTGACAGGCTGACAAGCCGTTGTTCCTTGAAAACTGAATAAAGCAACCGAATACGTTTCGATAGGGAAAGAGCCGACGGGCTGACACGCCATGACCCCGAAAGGAGGGATGAATTAGTGAGCGATTCACGCCAGCGTTCCGTATGCAGCTTTTGGCAGAGCTGCCGCCATGACCTCCCTATCGTGATAATGATACTCCCGTACAGCCACAGTCCGAGCGTGAAAAAACCGTCGCAGGCAAAGGGTACGGCTGCATGAGAACCATGCAGGGGTGGGATTCTCGTGAGCTATGCCAGAGCTGTTCGAGTTGCTTATGACATAAAATGAAGCTGCACCAGAATCGGACAGCTTCATAAGATGGAATAGGACATACAGACATTTTCATAACATAAAGTGTCTGGTATTTATCGAAAGGAGGGCGTGAATGAAAAGAAATTGTGTTCAGAATGTTATTATCCATGTTCCAGAAAATATGGATTTTCACGCCCTTTCCGATAAAATCAATGAGTTTCATTTAGAGGTGGTGGAACGCAGGTTAAACAGTTCCAATCTAACGACGGTTGAAAAGATAGCCGTTATTGATAAAATACTGGATAACCTAAAATCACGTGAGCTTGATGGAATCATCAAATAAGTGTTTGTGAAGCCGCCATACATTGTAAGGTGGCTTTGCTTGTTTTTGTTCCCAGCTACGAAGTGTAAAATGCTTTACGCCCATAAGCTGTGCAAGCTCCTGCTGTGTGATATGGTTTTTCTTGCGATAGGCTTTCATCCTTGAAGCCCAATCGCCAAAGTCATACATAGGTACGGTTAATTCGGCTGTTTCTTCATTGTCAGCGCCAAGGAACAATTTTGTTTCCCTTTGTATGGTGGTGGAAAAGCACCCTTCACCGCACTGATCGCACCGGCAAGCTTCGGTGCCCATGTCATAATCGTTCCAATGGCCGAAAGGGTCTTGCCTATGATGATCAGCACAGGACCCAGAGCCGCAGCCAGAAGTGCAACGATCATGATCACACGTTTCACCCCGTCCGGCATGGCATTCAGCACGTCCACCATCCCCTGCAGTCCGGAAACAATACTCCGCACCGCAGGCATCAGCAGATCCCCGAAAGAAATCGCCAGCTCCTGAAGCTGTGACTTCAAAATAGTCAGCTGTCCTTCCAGATTATCCTGCATGGTGTCCGCCATGTTCTTTGCCGCATCCTTGCAGTTATTCACCGCCCCGGACACCTTTGCAATATCCTCCGGAGCCGCATTCATCAGTGCCAGGAAACCTGACATGGCATTCTTTCCGACCAGCGCCTCCGCATTGTTCGCCTTCTCAGCTTCCGTCATTCCTGCAAAAGCTCCCCTGCAGTCAGCCAGGATCGCAGACAGGCTCCTCATGGATCCGTCTGCATTCGTGGTAGCAATGGTCACATCCCCGATCGCCGCACCTGACAGCTTCACATCCCCGGTCAGGTTGGTCATAATGGAACGCATGGAAGTACCAGCCTGGGAAGCCTTGATACCCGCATTCCCCATCAGCCCGATAGCTTCTGCCGTATCCTCAACCGAAAATCCCAAAGCCCCTGCAACCGGCGCACAGTACTTAAACGTCTCACCCATCATGGACACATTGGTATTGGCATTGCTGGAAGCGGCCGCCAGCACATCTGCAAAATGTCCCGAATCCCCTGCAGTCAGCCCAAAAGCCGTCAGTGCATCCGTCACAATATCAGAAGTCGTTGCAAGGTCTTCCCCGGATGCCGCAGCCAGATACATAACGCCTTCAATACCTGACAGCATATCCTCCGTCTTCCATCCGGCCATCGCCATGTAATTCATGGCATCCGCTGCCTCAGTCGCAGAGAACTTTGTTTTAGCACCCATCTCCCTGGCCTTGTCCCTGAGCTTATCAAAATCAGATCCCGTTGCCCCAGACACAGCCGCCACCCTGCTCATTGCAGAATCAAAATCAGCGGCAGTTTTCACCGCCGCCGTTCCAAGCCCTGTCACCACTCCCGTCACTGGAAGCAGCTTCTGTCCCACAGAAGAAATCTTGTTTCCAACTGTCTGCAGCTTCTCACCGGTCGCCCCGATTTTCTGCAATGCAGTCGCAGACTGGTTCGCCTGCTCTTCCAGACTCCTCAGTCTCTGCTCCGTCTCAATGATCTCCCTCTGCAGTGCATCATACTGGTCCTGGGAAATCGTCCCGTTCCGGAGTGCCTCATCCGCCTGCTGCTGTGCAGTCTTCAAAGTCTCCAGCTTTTCCCTTGTCTCAGAAACCGCCTGTGCCAGCAGCCTGTGCCTCTGCGCGATCAGCTCCGTATTCCCCGGATCCAGCTTCAAAAGCTTCTCCACATCCTTCAGCTGGCTCTGCGTATTCCTGATCTCCGTATTAACCCCTTTCAGGGCAGTCTGCAGCTTCGTGGTATCGCCGCCAATCTCGACAGTGATCCCCTTAATTCTGTTCCCTGCCATACGGCTCACCCCCTAAATCCCATAATAAAGGCACAAAAAAAGCATCTGCCATCCTGACAAATGCTTTCATCATTATTTTTATTTTTTTTCTTTCCTGAAACCTGGAACTTTAAATATGCTTTATAAGCTTTTTCCAATATTTTCAAGTTCTTTTATAGAATCCTTGTTTTTTGCAAGTTCATCACTGGCTGTTGCATAATATGATTTTTGGAAAATCATATCCCATGAAAGATATTTCGCCATGCAGTCGAACTGTTTGTCAATTAACTCATACTGGATACTGTCCACTGGGGATCCTCCCACAACGATTGTTCCAACTTTTTTATTTTTCAGCTGCAAACCGCGGCAGTAGCACTTATCAATGATAAGTTTCAACTGCGCAGACATTCCCCACCAATATACCGGAGTAGCAAAAAGAATCACATCTGCAGCAGTAATTTTATCAATCGTGGGATTTGTATCATCCTGATCAATACATCCTTTATAACATTGACAGACCCCACATCCCTTACAAGGTGCTATATGAAGTCTGTCTGGTTGGATGATTTCAATCTCATTCTTTTCTGATGCCCCTTTTATAAATGCGTTAATCGCCGTCAGCGTGTTTCCCCTTCTGGCACTTCCGTTAATAATCACAATTTTCATGTATGTTTCCTCCAGCTTCTGATTTCATGAAATCATTATACCCTTTCTGAATCATCCTGTCACCATATTTCATCAGATCAGAACCTGTCGAAATCCTCCTGTGTGGCAACCTGTCTCCATCCCTTATACTCATCATTCCTGCTTTCCACAAACATATCATTCACCATCCCGATAGTCAGCAGATCCAGATCCCGGATGGAAATTCCCAGCTGCACACACCGGAGAAGAAACAGGGGAGTTGTCATTTCACGGTCTGTTGCATAAAGTTTTTTTTAGCCTCCACATCCGTCCTGATGTTCATTCCCCACAGCTCGATCAGCTTTGGCAGAACCTGATAAATACTGAATGTGTTAAACTCATCCAGCCATTCCTCCGGATTATCCGGAATAGACGGATCCGCATGTTTCGCCATCACGTACGCAATGTTCTCAAACATCTCAAGGGAAAACAGATCCAGTGAGGACTTTTCCGGGTCTCCGTCCCCAATACTCTTTTCCAAAACAGATAAATCCTTGTAGATATCCCTCTGGAACTTAATCCTGTAAATACGCGGAATAGCGGCAGAAGCCTTAAAAGCAACCGCCTTCCCGTCAATCTCAATCTTCTTCATCATGCTCATATCTGAATCCCCCTCAGCTCAGTGCTTTTCCATTTCCAGTAGCATTCACAACAGATTTTCCACCATCAGCTTCCTGCAAGGAAGCCGGATCTGCAGCCGGCAGATACACCGCCTTGTACCAGTCTGCATAAACAGTTGCATCCGTAGTATTCCCTGTCTTTGCCTTCACCTTTCCATCCGACAGCGGCGTAGCCTTAATAGTCAGCGTTTCCGTCTGCACTTCCTTCTTCTCCTCATTGGTCTTGCCTTCAATCTTCGGACGGGAAGCCGAACAGTTATACATCACGTGCCGGATATGGCGCACATCCCCGTCGAACTCAAAAAGCAGGGCAAACAGTGCCAGTTCTGCATCCGAGTTTTCAATCAGAACTCCCTTGGCATCCAGCTTCTCCCTCAGCACATCCGTTCGGAAACTCTCCGGAATCAGTGCAAGCTCCAGATCCCCGTCATAGCCCATATTGTTGTTGATCACATAATACGCAATGCCATCTGCATAAAAATTCTCCGGCTCCCCGTTGGCATCCAGGGACAGTGATACGGACCCCGGAAGCGGCACTGGTGCTGCATAGGACACCGCCCCGTCCTCCCCGATCGTCAGTAAAGCGTAATGCGCATTTTTCAGATTATACTTCACCTTGTTATTCTTATCAGACATATTATCCCTCCATCATTTAACAAATCATTACAGTTCCATACTGTACAGCACCTCATACAGCTTTTCGCTCTGGATCCAGACCTCCGACTTATTATAAAAAATCCCGGCATCATCCAGAACTGTTTCCACCAGGGCTTCTGCCCCGGGATCCTTCCGGTCCGTGTATAGCTCTATCCTTACTTCACTGATCCGGAAGTATACCCGTCCGTCTGCCGCAAAATTATCACTGCCGGGAAGCAGATAGCAGATAAACGGCGGATCCGGGCTTTCCCCTTCCGCAAAATGGTCATAAGCAAAAGGAAAACCAGTCTTTTCCAGCATCCCTGCCAGTTCTTCCAGTGTCATATGCTTTCACCTCCCGCCATCACCTCAGTGCCTTCTCTACTTCCCGTTCCAGAGTCTGCGCAGCCCTTTCCTCCGCAGGCGCAATATGTGGAAATGCCCTTGTCCTGCCGCCTTTTCTCAGCGCATGGCCGAACTCCAGCAGATGGGCCAGCTGGTACCTGTTTCTGGAATACACCACGATCTCCATCGCATTGGCAGTTTCCTTCGTGGTCTTCGCCGCCCAGCTCTTTGCATAAGCACCAGTCTTCACAGGGGCATTTTCCTGGATGTCTTTTCTCGCCTGTGCGCCTGCCTTCTTCACTGCTTTTTTCATATCATCTGCAGCAAGCTGTGCGTACTCTTCCAGCCCTTCCATGATCACATCTGCCATCTGGCTGACTGTACATCTGTCTCCTGCCATGTCTCACCTCCGGACCTTCCTGCATGTGAATTTCAGACACTTCTTCTTATAATTCAGATGATCCACACTTACAATGTCATACACCTGATCCCGAAACAGGATCCTGTGGGTAACAGACCGGATACCTGCAGTCTTTTTACAGTACCGCACCGTCACAGTCATTCCCACATCCTCCACCACAGTCCCTGCGGTTTCCGCTTCCCTGGAACTGGCAAGCCCCTCACCGCCTATCGTAGCAAAACAGCAGTAATCCTCTGTCCACTCATTCCTGTGATTCCCGATCCCGTCCTTCACAACAGAACATTTCTGAAAAACAACCTTCTCATTCATCAATCCAATATTCAAAACAACCACCTCAGAATCCCGGTTTCCTCACTCCAGACAGCAGGCTCCGCAGATCCAACACCAGCTGATGGTGATCCGCTTCCTCCCTGTGTTCATACAGATAGGCAGCCGCATACTGCACGGCAATCTTCGTCCCCTGCAGATCTTCAAACTCATCTTCATCCGTGATCCTTGCCACATCCATGCAGATCTGCTGCCCCTGCTCGATCAGATCAGAAAGCAGCACATCATCATCGTCAAAATCCACCCGCAGGTAATTCTTCATTTCCTTCACTGTCACGATCACAGGACATCACCTTCCATTTCCACCATATAAGAAGCATAATTACTCCAGTTTTCCGCAGTCTGGTAAACATCCAGCCTTCCCTTCGGGACATAGAACTTACAGTCCTTTGGAAGTCCAAGAAAAGTACCTGTCGTTGTAAGCTCCGGCGGCGAATCTGGAAGGAAATAATATCTTTTCATACACTGGCAGTTCTCAAAACTATATCTGGAAACCGTTGTCACACTTTTGGGAATTACAATCTCTGTCAATGTATAACAGCCCGAAAACATAGAATCCACAATCTCATCAATTCCGTCCGGAATTACCACTTTTTCAAGTATCCGGCATTCCTGAAAAACCTGGCCTCCTATTCTTTTGAGCATAGATGAAAGAATCATTTCTGTCATACAGCTACAGTTCTCGAATACATGCCTTCCGATGTCTGTTACATCATCCGGGAGAGTTACTTCCTGTAAGGCAGTGCATTTATCAAAAACATAATCCCAAAGCCGGGTGACTGTATGTGGAACAGATATATGTTCCAGCTGTACGCAGCCATCACAAAAATAGCTGGGCAGCATCTCTTTTCCCTCTGGAAGCCCGAGAAATTTCAGACTGCAGCATTCTTTTACAACACCATTTCCCCATTCGACGGCATTTCCCATCGTAATGCTTTCCATCCTGAAAAAGCTGCAGAAACAATAATCGTCCAGTTCCCTGACCTGGCTTCCCACTTCTATTTTCCGCACAGCTGACAGGTATTTCATATTTTCCCGCACACTGCTTTTCCCTGCTGTAAAAGTATATGAACCGGCATTATAGTTTCCAAAAAAACAGACCGGTTTTTCCCCCTGGGGCAGGAAACGTATCACATACTCTCCCGGTTCCCTGTACCTGTGTGTCAGCGTGATCTTCGTGTAATTCCATCCTTCTGCTGTCTCTGGTTCACTTCCGTCTCCCCAGTCCACCTTTACGCCATGATCCTCACTCTGTCCAAAAGAAACCTGCGGCTCCAGCATATCCTTATCCAGACTTACATAGATTCTCGTTGCCCCGTCATCCGTGACATACTGGGGCGCCACATTCATCTCCCTGTTTGTCTTTTTCAGATCCTCCAGCGTCCAGTTCCATCCCGTACAGACCAGTCCTTCGTGAAACGGAAGATCCGGCAGGCGTTCCAGCCCGGCAAGCTCCTCAAGGGAAAAGCTGTACAGCAGTGTTCCATCATAATCAAAGAACCGGACCGGCAGGGACATATCCGCACCATTTCCGCCTGACGGGATCCTGCTTACTGCATCCGGGATCTCTCCCGGTTTCATCAGGTCAGAAGTACCTCCCCTGGCACGTACCGCATCTGCAATAGCTTTCAGTGTTTTCCCATTTACAAGCACATTTGCCATCAGTACGCCACCTCATTTCCATCCGTCAGTTCATCCATCCGCCTTCCCAGTTCCTCCACTGTCTTCCTTATCTCCTGTACCTGTTCCTCGGTCTGGAATTTACTGTCATTTTCCAGTTCACTTACCTTTGACGGTACCGGCACATTCTTCTGTGCGCCTTCCTCAATCCCCTCCAGCTTGGATTTTTCACTGTTCCCAAAATCATTACTGGAAAGTCCTTTCCCAGTTTCCTTATCCACCTTATTCCTTAAGGCATCCTCCAGTTCCTGCCTGGTCACCTCACCGCCGCCAAGCCCCAGCTCTTCCGAAGTTTTATTTCCGGTCAGCTCCACACCATTGATCTGCGGCTTATGGCTCATATTTTCATAATTATTTGAATCAGGAACACTGCTCATGGTTCCCGTCAGCTGCTCCATCACGCCACCTCCACCGTCAGTTTCAAAACCTTATTTGCAATAAATGTACACCGGTAACCGCTGCTCTTGTTTAAGGACAGCTCCCAGATATATTTTCCCAGTTCCAGATGCTTTGTATCTTCCTCTGAGAATCTGATCACTTTTTCCTTCACATCTGCCTCAATCCGCAGCGCAGGCTCCGGATCCGCCTTGTTCCGCTTCGCCGCAAAGACCACGGAATCGCCTTCCTCAAACTCATACTCCGAGCCGTCCGGCAGAAATGCCTGGAACGCAAAAGAAGGCGTATCCCCCTTTGTCATCTCAATCTTCATATCCTCATGAACCACCCAGGACATCCCATCACCTCCCGCAGATTTTCCTGTTTTCATTCCGTTCATCATTCTTCATGCTCACCGCTTAACTGATCTGATTTTCAAACCGGCGAACATTCCACCACTGTTTTTTTCACAATTGAAACCTTCCCAGCTTCGGTTAAAGCAGGGGACAGCTTACGCCATCCCCTGTCACTCCTGCACATTAGTCAGCTTTCAGTTTCATAATCTGCACTGCTTCCGGAAGCACCAGCTTTCCGTCCACGCGTTCCTTTGCAACAAAACCGATCATTCCGTTGCCTGCAAACAGTTCATTCAGCTGCTTAAAGGATCTGTTTCCACGGTCTCCAATGTTGTAATAGCTGTAATCCCCAAAAGCGATGCCGTCCTTCGGTGCATAAGCAGAAGTCTCCACCTTATATCCCAGGATCCTGTCCGGTTCCCCTGCCTGGTAAGCCGGCTGCCAGATATAAGCACCGTTATTGTCCTTCAGCTTTCTAAGGGAAGGCAGTGTTGCATCATTCATGATAAAGGATGCATTTTTACGGTACGGACGTTTCAGGCCATACACCAGATCCAGCATGTCATCTGATTTCAAAGCTGCAGCCAGTGTATTCAGCAGATGCCCTCCGCCTGTTCCGTCAAAAATACCGGTCGGTTTCCCTGTTCCGTTTCCGTTCAGGAAAGCATCCTCTTCCGCATTGGCAAGTGCCTTTCCAAACTGGACAAGGATGTAATTTTCCAGATTAAAGGCATTGTCATAAAGCAGTTCCTCCGTTACCTTGATCGCCACATGAAGCTTATGTGCATCCATAATCTTCTGGTCAAAAGTCGCATCCCCGAAAGTCAGTGCCCCGCCTTCCTCGATCCAGCTTGCCGCCGGCTTGGTAGCCGCAATATTGATCTTGTGCTCTCCGGAAGTCACGATCCTTGTGGCAAGACGGCGCATGATATTCTCTTCATTCAGAACATCAACCAGCCTTCTGTCATACTCCTCCGGAACCAGATAACCGCCGTCGGCATCCACGCCCTCCTGAAGGGTATTGGAAACCTGACGGAAGTTGCTTCTCAGTGCATTCAGCATTGCCCTGCGGTATTCATCAGAAGCACGTCCTGTCTTTGGCTCGCCCTGGCCGCCTGCATAAGGCTTCCCGGTCAGCGGCTGGTTTACCGGCTGGTTCAGGCTCTTTTCCATTTCCTCTGCCTTGCGGTGGCGGTCAATCGCCTTTGTCAGATCCTCAATCTCCGCTTCCATTCTCTCATAAGCTGCACTGTCCTCCGCAGACAGCACCCCGTTTTCATTCTCATGGGTATCCACAAAATTCTTTGCAGCTTCCCAAACCTTAGCTCTCTTCTCCATTAATTCCTGAATCGTCATAATCCGTATCCTCCTCAGATATATTTTTTGATAAAATTTAAGCGTTCACGCAGATCATCCGCAGAACGCCCTGTAACATTCGTATTCACTTTCTTCTTTTCACACTTCTGGCAGGCATTCTCCGCCGCCCCGAAACATCCATTACAGGGATCATCCCTCTCAGCACCGGCAATTCCACTTATTCCAGTTCCCCGCATACCAGCACCATTTCCATTCAAGCCGGCATCTCTGGCATTTCCGTAGCACTGCCCCGATACTCCATTCCCACCGGCAGCCATCCTTGTGATCTCTGTCTGATCTTTTACGGATTTCCCAGTCTTTCCATAATGCCTTTCCAGCTTATTCATCAGCGCATTATTCACTGCCCGTCTGGAAAACATTACAGAATCAGACGTCCCGTTTTCTGTACGGCCAGCACCTGGATCTCCATTTTCGCCTTCACTGCCCTGTTCCTCTTTCTGGAACAGGATGTCATCCGCAAAGCCAAGCTCCACAGCCTTATTCGCATCCATCCACGTTTCCGCATCCATCAGATGTGACAGCTTCGCCCTGCTCTGTCCCGTTTTCCGTACATAAGCATTGATGATAGATTCTTTCACCGCATCCAGAAGTTCCATAGCCTTCTTCATCTCCGAATGGTCACCCCACGCAACCGTCGCCGGATTATGGATCATCATCATGCTTACCGGACTCATCCATACCTCAGTTCCGGCCATTGCAATGACAGACGCAGCAGATGCTGCAAGCCCGTCAATCTTTACGGTAACCTTCCCCGGATATTCCGACAGCATGTTAAAAATCTGCGCTGCGGCAACACAGTCCCCGCCCGGACTGTTGATCCACAGGGTAATGTCCCCTGTCCCTGCATTCAGTTCATCCTTAAAAAGAGCCGGCGTGACATCATCGTCAAACCAGCTGTCCTCAGCGATAACTCCGTTCATGAACAGGATTCTTTCCTCAGCTTCCTGTCCGCTTTCCAAATTTACCGCTTTCTTTTTCCAGTTCCAAAACTTCTTCACCAGTATCCTTCCCCTTTCCAGATCCGGCAAAGATACCGGCATCTTGCAATTTCGTCATATTTCCATTGATCAGATACAGATCACCGCCAAGCTCCTCCGGGATCCGGTCCATATTTTCCAGTTCCCGGATATCATTGGCACTCATCCATCCATTCTGTCTTGCCGTGGCATAACCGGTCATCCTTGACTGGTAATCTCCCCTGAGCAGCCCGTCCACATTGAACTTAAAGAAATATTTCTTCTTTTCCTCCGCAGACAGCAGAGCCCTGACCATTGCCTGTTCCCAACGGCTCACCCAGGGATCCAGTGTATACTTCACAAACTCCAGGGACTGCTGCTCTATGTTGCTGAAACTGGACTTATCCAGATCCCCGACCATATGGGGCGGCACCCTGAAAATCCTGGCAATCTCATCAATCTGAAACTTCCTTGTCTCCAGGAACTGGGCTTCATTCGGTGCAATGGAAATCGGCGTATACTTCATTCCCTCTTCCAGGACAGCAACCTTATTGGCATTGCTGCTTCCCCCGAAAGTGGACTGCCAGCTCTCCCGCACCCTGCCCGGATCCTTCAAAGTCCCCGGATGCTCCAGCACTCCTGACGGAGCGGCACCGTTGGCATAAAACTTGCTTCCATACTCCTCCGCAGCAATGGCAAGCCCGATCGCATTCTTCGCCATGGCAATAGGTGAATATCCGACCAGCCCGTCAAACCCAAGCCCCGGAATATGCAGCACATCCGCCGGATGCAGACGCACGATCTTTCCATTTGCTTTCGGATCTGTCCCGGTTCTTCCGTCCACATCATCCCCGTCATAAACCAGATACTCATAACAAAGCCTGCCATGCTCATCCCTGTCCACCGTCATCCGGTCAGGCATCAGCGGATAAAGAGCCACAATTTCACCCTTTCCATTCCGGATGATCTGACTGTACGCATTCCCCCACAAAAGCAGATGCGTCATCAAAGTCTCCCGGAACACAAAAGAAGTCATCTCCGGATTCGGCTCATCATGCAGCAGAAAATAGAGCGGATGATCCACCGCCTTTTCCTTACCGCCATTATCGTTATACCTGTAAAACTGCAATGGCAGACCCGCCACCGCCTCAGAAAGAATCCTCACACAGGAATACACCGCAGTCATCTGCATGGCACTCCTTGCGTTCACTCTCTTCCCGGAAGCCGTGCTCCCCATAAAGAATCCATACCCGCTTCCAGCTATACTGTTAGAAGGAGCATCCCTCCCCCGAAATAAATTACTGAAAAATCCCATACACCCTCCTTAAAATACCAACAATCCTCTCTCATCGTAAACGCTGCCACTCTGCCCTTCCTGACGTATGCATCTATCAAGCGCCATAATTGCGGCAACAATGCCATCTATCTTCTCCTTAGATTTAGCTTTGGTTACTTTAATATTGCCAGCAGGATCTGTGTCAATAACAACGTTACCTGCCATCCATCTAAGCACTGGATTCCCACCGTGAATAATTCTTCCATCCATCAGTAAGCGATAGAATTCTTTCGTCGGAGCTGACATTGAAGAAAATCCCTGACCAAAAGGAACAATGGTAAAACCTTCGCCCTCCAAATTTTGAATCATCTGAGTCGCATTCCATCTATCCACCGCTATTTCCAAAATGTGATATTTCTCTGATAGGTACATGATGAACTTTTCAATAAAATCGTAATGAATCACGTTTCCCTCTGTAGACATGATATAGCCTTGTTTTTCCCAAATATCATATGGAACAGAATTAGCTTTCACTCTTCTTGGTATGGTTTCCTCCGGAATCCAGAAGTACGGCAAAAGCACATACTTCTCATCTTCATTCCTTGGCGGAAATATCAGCACCAAAGCTGTAATATCTCCTGTACTCGATAAGTCCAAGCCAGCGTAGCAATCTCTACCAGCAAGTGCATCCATATCAATCGGCTCATTACCTCTCATATAAATCGCATCTGGAATCCAGGCAACTGTTGAGCTTACCCACATATTACAGCGAAGCCACTTGAATGTAACCTCATCCGCCGGGTTCTGCTTTGCTTCCCTGTACGCATCCCGAAGTCTTTCAATATCAACGGTATATCCCAGTGAAGGATTTACTTTGTACCAGTTTGCCTCATCCTCCCAGTCCTCATCATCCTTAAGTCCGTAAACCACAGGATAAAAAGTCGGATCCACACGTCTGCCTTCTAAGATATCCACCGCCTTAGTATGAAGCTCATAAGCAATGGAGTGTCTATCATTACCTGCAGTCGTTATAATAAAGTGAAGCGGATTCTGTCTTGCATCCGATGAGCCCTTGGTAAGAACATCATACAGCTGCCTGTTTGGCTGGGTATGAATTTCATCGAATACCAAACCGCTTACCGAAAATCCATGTTTACCGCCAACCTCTGCTGACAGCACCTGATAATAACCGGCATTACTGTAATTCACAATACGCTTAGTGGCTCCCATCAGCTTGCTTCTTTTCATCAGAGCCGGTGACATCTCTACCATCTGTTTTGCCACATCAAATACGATGGATGCCTGCTGTCTGTCAGCCGCTGCACCATACACTTCTGCGGAAGGCTCATTGTCCGCATACAATAAATAAAGAGCGACAGCTGCTGCTAATTCGCTCTTACCTACTTTCTTACATATCTCCACAAATGCAGTGCGGAACTGCCTGTTCCCATCAGGTTTTACAATCCCGAATATATCTCTTATCAATTGCTCCTGCCACGGTAATAGCCAGAATGGTGTTCCGGCCCATTTACCTTTGGTGTGACAAAGATTCTCAATAAAGGTCACTGCCCTGTCTGCTTTCTTCTTATCATAATGTGAAGTCGGAAGCATGAACTGGGAAGGTTTATAATTCTTAAGCTTCGGATATCCCTTTGGTCTAGGTTCCTTTGCCATTAAGAATCACCCCCAAGCAATGCCTCCATCTCATCCTCCGGCTCCTTACCCTTTGCACTACCAGCCACAATACGTGACCTGGATGAAGGCGTAAGTCCAAACTCGGATGCCGCCTGTAGCATCAGCTTCTGATTGGTATTTGCAATACCAACCCAAGGTGTCTGCTGCTGATATCCTTTATCCGTTTCAAAGGTCGATCCCTCAGAATCTATATGCTCCTGCGCTTCCTTCCATCTAGCATAAGACTGGCAGTATGCAGCAAATGCCGCCATATCCACCTCGGTCAGAACTCCCATCTGGTTCATCAGATCCGCAAGTCGTTCCCACTCTTTCTTCGCCTCTGGAAGCAGCCACTCCGGACAGTCAGGCATTCCCTTTGCCGGAACTGGCTCTTTCGTATTCAGTTTTCTTTTACCTGGATTACCCTCCAGCTTCTTAACCGCTGTAGGCTTTGGCTTTCTTCCTGCCACTGGAATCCCCTCCTTCCTTAATTTTCTGCACACCCAAGAAATCAATTTCTTGGGTTATCGCGGTGCTCGTCAAATGCTCATGCAAGCATGGCATTTTCCTTACTACTCGTGTAAATAAAAGGACCATGTATTTCTACACGATCCTCATGATGAATATCTATATGTATTTTAAATTTCCAGTTATTAACTCATCTATTTTCCCATCAAATATCTCTTCAAATACTTGCTCACATGGTATCCTGCACATTCGCCTCTCTTTTGAAGTATCTTGAACCCTGAATGCTGTTTGATCTTTTCCTAAACAAGTATTCATATAAGAATCGATGTATGGCATAGCATCCTCTTTCGTAAAGCTAATTTCTTTTTTCAGCCTTACAAACGATGACAATACACTAATACATCTAGCTCCGCCTATACTGATTACACCATTTCTGGCATTTTTATCATCAGAACAAAAGACATAGATTTGTTCACCGAACTTCAAATTCAGCACTTGCAATAAGACATATGACTTCAGTTCTCCGAGATTTTGTCCCTCGCCGATAGTGTCACAATCATCTTGCAGTTGCTTCAAAAAATCTTCTCTACTTATACTGCGGCAGTCCATTTGAGACACAAGAATAAACTTCTCTTCAAAATATCCATCTTTATATGCATCGCACGCAGTTTTAAGCATTCCTGCATATGCGCTGATAGCCCATTCACCATAGACTCCTGATAATTCATCCAGTATCATTTCATCGTCATACATACATATTGATTTTGATTCAATTTTCGACTGAAACCATTCTGGTGCCCCAGCTATATTGTGACGCATGATTTCTACTTGAATCTGTTTATGACAATAAAAGCAATAACCTGGCATTGCCATAATTTTGTCTATTAATTTATTATGATCATCCTTGCGTATCAAATGCATCTTGGATATAAAGTCAGTATCCAGCAAGGCATATTTTTCATTTGCCATATACTCACCTTATTTTCGATTCCGAAATTCCTTTCTGATTTTTTCCAAGTATGCCCTATCAGATTCCTCTCTACTATCCACAAGTAATTCGTGTTCAGAGTTAAAAGCCAGATTATCCAACAAACTTCCATAGCGGAGTAAACTTCCACTATTCTGCTGCCACTGTTCTGCTTTTCCAGTCAATTCAATTCTGATTGCAATGCTTTCACTTTTTTCTTGATAAAGATTTCTGGCCTTCTCTTCTGTAATCACACCGCTCTCTACTAAGCGCAATACAACTGCTTTGTAAGGAAGCGCAAACAAATCCATAAGAATCAGCACATCATCAATCCCCATATTCTCTTTTGAGATTCCAAACATCTTAAACTGTTCTATCACACTGGCATCCGGCATCAAAAGCAACCCTGCAAAAGCATTTGCTTCAAGATCTTCCTGCGTAGCTGCTACTTCATCAACCGTTTTTGAATCCAATAAAGAACCTGATGTAATAGTGCTGGTATTAATATCCTCTGCATAGCAATGAATATGATATAACTCATGTGCCGTTGCAAAAATCTGCTTACACATTGGCAGTTCTGTATTCACACACAAGAAAATCGTACCCTTCTTCACAAAGGTAAACGCCCATAATTCATCATCCCTAAATGGATAACGAAGCACTTCAAGAGCCAGTTCCCTCTTACGTGCATAATTTGAAACTATGCCAAAAATAGATTCTCTAATAATGGTATTTCCACAGTAATTTACAGCAAAAGCCTTTGATAAATCATTTATTTTTTCAAATTGTTTCTCTTGCTTATAAAACAAGTTTTCAAAAAAAGTATCTCCCATTATGCCTCCCAAGGTTTCATCATAGCCATACCATTATCTCTAACTCGACTATGGAAAAGAATCATGTTTGAAAGCTTATCAGCAATATTAAGTGCTTCTTTAGCTTCCTCTGATTCAACTTTTCCCATGAACGCATGAACAATATCTGTATCAACAGAATCTCCCTGACGCTTGGTAAGTTCTTCCATCTTAACACCCAGGAACTCTGCGATACGCTTCAGTTCTATCGCATTAATCATTCTTGAACCATTAAGCATCTTACTTATTGTCTGTTTATTTGTCTGCAATGCCCCTGCCAAATCTATTTGTTTTCTATTCTGTTTTTTAAGAATTGCTACAATATTTGCAGCTATCATGGAATTCACATCAAACATATTAACTTCCTCCAATCAACAAAAGTCATTCTACCTCATGCTTATTATATGTCACACACGAATTAAAGTCAATATTATAGTTACCATTTTATATCATTTTATTCATTTAGTTTCCATTTCAGTTACTGCAATTCTACGATACTCCCCTCTTCCATTTCGCGATTTTGCACAGAAGAGGGGGCGCCGGTCTTGGAGCCTAAGGGCTGTAGAGATTCAAATACCCCCTACCCTCACTCTCAAAACTTGTATTCCACATATCTATCTTCCGTCATTGTCTTTACATTATGATGATGCTCACATAAAGGCTGCCAGTTCCCACGATCCCAGAAGAGTTTCTGGTCTCCACGATGCGGAACGATATGATCCACGACTGTAGCCATAGTGATGTGCCCTTCTTCATAACACTTCACACAGAATGGATTGCTCTCTAAGAACTTCCTTCTCTCACGCTGCCACTTGGCACCATAGCCACGCTCTGCTGCATGAGCTCTGTCCTTTGTATGTAAAGGCTTATGTTCCTCACAATACATCTGACCGTGCGGAATAAGTGCTGCACAGCCAGGATGTTTACACGGTATGTTGCTTCTATATGGCAATGCATCCACCTCTTTCCCACTCGAAAACAATTTTTCTCGTTGTCGCGGTACTCCTCAAATACTCGTGCAAGCACGGCATTTTCATCGCTACTCGCGCAAAAAGCCCCGGAAGTTTTTGGCTTCCAAGGCTCTGCTTTGTCGTACACTTTCGACACTATAATAATAACATATATGCTTATGCCATGTTGGGACAAAGTGTGCCAATCTTATTCCGGTAAAACAAAATTATTTAGTGCCGATGCATGAATACGATGCACGGTTCTGTATGATACATTAAGCTCGTAGGAAATATCTTCCCAGCTCTCGTTTTTCAGGTAACGATATTTCAAAAGAAGTCTTTCCTCAGGATTCTCCATACTTTCTATTGCCGCATTGATTGCTGCACGAAGATCCACCAGTCTGTTAATCTTTGCATCAATCTTCTGCTCATACTCCCATATCTTCTCAATGGTCTTAATGAATGGTGCTTCCAGATTTCTATTCGGATTGGTACCAATCTTTTCTCCATATGAACATCCCTGAATCGTGCCTCTCATTTCACGAAGCTGTTCCAGCTCCTTCACTTCAACCTGTATCTGCTTATCCAACAGATATGCCTGTTTCAAATACTCTTTAGCCGTCATAAGCCACCTCCGAAAAGTTATTTCCCTCGGATTTACTCTGATTGTCTTATTTCGTCCTGAAGCTTACGGATTAAGAATTCTCCAGCAACCGAAGTCAACTGTTGATACCACGAACTTCTGAAAAACTTCTCAATCTGTAACGCTTCATCTATTGCCGCCTTGCTTTTTGGATTGCGCTTTACCTTTTTGAGTGTGGCTCTGTAATCAGCAACCGCACTAAGGATAATCGCATTCGCAAGTCTTTCATATGGGTCTTCAAATTGGTTCTTACCTGCCATGTGTTACCCTCGCTTTTACTGCAGCAATCAATCTATTTTGTGTCATATCCTTACTTGCTAAAGCCTTCATAACATCCTCATCTATTGTTCCAGCAGTAATAATATGCTGAACCACCACCGTCTCCGAAGTCTGTCCTTGTCTCCAAAGTCTTGCCACCGTCTGTTGATATAGTTCCAGACTCCAGGTAAGTCCAAACCAAATCAGCATATTTCCACCTGATTGCAGATTCAAGCCATGCCCGGCAGAAGCTGGATGTATTAACGCCACCTGCAGCTCCCCACGATTCCATTTTCTGATGCTTTCCTCTGAATCCAATTTTTCAAAAGGAATCTTTTTCTCAGTAAGTCTTCGCATAATCCTTGATAAATCATGTTTGAACCAGTACGCTACCATGACAGGTCTGCCATTTGCCGCTTCAATCATATCCTCAAGGGCATCCAGCTTCTGATCGTGGATTACAATCTCATCGCCATCATCGGAATACACAGCGCCATTTGCCATCTGAAGAAGCTTCCCGGAAAGAGCCGCTGCATTTGCTGCTGTAATCTCTCCCTTTTTCAAAGGAATAAATAAATCCTCTTCCATGTCCGCATAAAGCTTCGCTTCCTCATCATTCATATAAACCGGATATTCATTACTGATAAGCTCCGGCATCTGAAGATGATCCAAGGCTTTCATAGAAATCGTGATATCGGAAATCTTCTCATAAATCTGTTCCTCAGCTCCATTTCTTAGCTTATAAGAATAAACAATCGGACCATTCATCCTGTCCGGTACAAAATAATTCACACGATACTGGCTGATAAATCTTCCAAGTCTTTCTCCCATATCCAGACATTTGAATTCTGCAAACAGATCCATCAGTCCATTGCTGGAAGGTGTACCAGTGAGCCCGATTACCCTTTTCACATTTGGCCTAACCTTCATAAATGCCTTAAAGCGTTTACAGTTCCAATTCTTAAAACTGGATAGCTCATCCAAAACTACCATATCCCAGAAAAAATTCACTCCACTTTGTTCAATCAACCACTGCAGATTTTCACGGTTAATAATGTAAATATCTGCATCCGCCTCCAAAGCCTTCTTCCGCTCTGCTGCTGAACCAAGAACAATGGAATATCTCAGGTGTTTCAGATGATTCCACTTATGAATCTCATCACTCCAGGTATTTCTTGCAACTCGAAGTGGCGCCACCACCAAAACCTTACTTACTTCAAAGCTGTCATAAATAAGCTGTTCAATAGCTGTCAACGTAATACTGGTCTTACCAAGTCCCATCCCAAGTATCACAGCTGCTATCGGATGCTCTAATATATAATTGATTGCAAACTGCTGATAATCATGCGGTTTGTATTCCATCAAGAATCCCTCCAATCTGTCCTGCATCATCCAGGACGAATACTTTATATCCAATAGACCTTAGCTGGTCATGCCTATGCTCCTGTAAAACTCTTGGCTTCTTTCCCGGCGCCTTTACTTCCACCAACCCAAATTTCCCATCAGGTAATAAAACAAGTCGGTCGGGCCAGCCCGATGAACCGGAATTCCACTTCTCACACAAGCCACCACGCTTTTTAACTTCTCTCACTAATTTCTGTTCAATATATTTTTCACGCATCGCACGCCTCCATCATTCTTAACAGGTGTGCAGGTCGAGTACCTCGTTCCGTAAAACTCTCTTAAGCAGATATTTATTCAAATTTTTCCTAAAGGGACTTTTATGTACTGAGGTTAACGACCTACACAAAAGGGCTTTTTCTTACTCCAAAAAATCCTGTCCTTCCTTAAGCTTCAATCCCACGACCTGCACTCCGGTATTCTTTCGAATACGGTTATAGCCAGCCTTGTCCATCGAAGAATAGAAATCCGTGGTACTACGGATATATTCGCCGTTCTGCATGCAATGCGCTCTGTAAGCCTGATACAGTTCACCCGATTTTTCCTTATAAGATGGATCCATCTCACAGCATTCCTCCAGAAACTGCCCCAGCCAGTCATTGTCCTCGCGATATGCCTGGACAGCAGCCTCTACGACATCTGGAAGTGTTGTATGGAAATTCTTATCAATCGCTCTCTTCGCCCCTTCAATAATCCAACTCATAATTGCAGGACCCGCATGCTCAAACAAATAATCCGCATAATTCTTGATGTCACTTTTACCTGTAATCTTTGCATTGAAGGGAATGACCACCAGCCTTCTCCAGATACCGTCATCATTGGCTCCTACCTTTGGAAGATGGTTTGTATAGAGAACCAGTGTATGTGACGGTACAAAGGAAAACGGATCCTTATATTTCTTCTCTGCCTGAATCTCATCCGTAGAGCAAAGCTGCTTCACCACAGCGGTATTCAATCTCATACCTTCCTCCATTTCCGAAGAAATGATGAGACGTTTTCCCTTAAGCTCCGCCATCTCCGGCTTCACATTTCTCTTGCAATTCATAGTCAATGCCTCAGCAGAAAGCTTTCCGGCATAATTTCCAAGCACTCTGAAAATAGTGTTCCAAAAGGTACTCTTGCCATTGGCACCACCACCATAAGCAATAATCATATGCTCCTGATACACCTTGCCGATTGCAGCCATACCAACAGTTTCCTGCACATAATCAATCAGCTTCTGATCCTTGCAGAAGAAAAGATTCAAGGCATCCAGCCATATCTGTTTCCCATCCTCTCCCGGAGAACATGCAGTAATCTTTGTAATCAGATCCTCAGGATTATGCGGCAGTTCCCCTGCAAGCCCTTTTCGAAGGTCATAGGTTGCATAAGGTGTGTTAATCAGATTCTCGTTTTTGTCCAAATCAGACACGGAAATAGCAATCATCGGCTTCGCCGTATTTGCTGCAGACACAATATATTTGTAATCACGTCTCTTCTGCACAAATTTCAAATAAGTCTGGGCTCCCATCAGCATATAAACCAAAGGAATAAGCTTTCCATCAACTTCTTTCAAAAGCTCCTTCGGGCCAGCCTGGATAGATTCCTTCGGTACACCTGCATCCTCCAACGCCTTCTCAACTCTTGCCACTTCATCCATAGCATCCTGAAGCTGCAGATCCAAGAATTCCTCAACAGCACCAATCGCCATCTGCTTATCCTCTCGCCAACATTCGCCATCGAACCTTAAAAAGTCTGTTGCACTGGTATATTTCAATTCATTTCCATACTCTCGAACCAACACCTTTGCCTGTCCGATATCCGAATAATCTTCAGGTTTCAATGAAGCACTTTCAAAATCTGCGTTATATTCATCAGGTGGCACATACCCTTCCTGATTCACAATACTTTTCTTAAAGAACTTCACTGCGCTGTTCCAGATAGTCTTAAGCTCCGACTCCGGTAGCGGCGGATCACATTTCTTTGCATGTTCTAAGAATGCCTCGTGTGCCTTTTCCGTAATTCCATAGCGTTTCAGCACACGCCCGGCAAAACGGCTCATAGTATTATTTCTGCTACCTTCCAGAATCTGCCCACCAAATGCGCTCTCTGAATTCTCAGAATCGAAATCTTCTTCCTCAGCAGCCTGACCTACATCGATTTCTTCATCAATAGTCATCCAGCCATCATGTACCAGTACTTCTTCACAATCAGCACCGAAGATAAATCTTGCTGCATCTAATGCATTTCCATCAAAGAAGGGATACTCCTTCTGCAACGCCTTCTTCAGATTCCCGTACATTTCTGCATCTGTAATCTCTGAAATAGGAAAATAGATGTGATATCTCGGTCTGGCTGACTTGCCCTCCTTCGGAAGTAGATGATGTCTACTGGAAGCAAGCATATATTCCATATCAGGGAATATTTCCTCCAACTTCTCGGCTGTAATCCACTCTGCCAGTTCCTCTGAATGGTCATTATCAATATCCATGACAATCACATCCGAACGAATGAAATTACCAATACCTCGATAATTTCCTTTGTACTCTGCGCAAACATGATCTGCCTTCACCGCCTCCCGAAGCTGCTCCGGCGTGACTACTGTCACCTTATTTGGATAGCTACAGTTAGCGGCCTGACCAATGCAGTTTGCTGTAAAAATCGTTACCTGCATATCTCAAACCTCGTTTCTATAAAGTAAGGAACAAAATCCTCCTAACTTCCTAAGCGGGTTTGACCTACACTTTTCCGGTCGAATTGTAAATAAATTAAAAAAAGCAACAGCCAGAGCAGAATCGCTTCCTTATAAAAGCGAAAAATGCCCTGGCTCTTTTCAAAACTTTTTTCAAAAAATAAAGCTCCCGACCGGAAAAACAATCTGCAGATGCGCTTAGGAAGATAGAAAGGCACGAAAGCCATTCGGAAAGTGAGGTGCTGCAGATGCAGACAGAAACGATTGATAAAAGCCAGCAGGCCACACCGTCCATCGATGAAGAGCTCATTGATACTCTCATCGCAATCAGCGTTGTAGCCAAGCGACTGGCAGCCAATCTAAGACAACAGAATACAGAAAATGGAGGAAAACAAGATGAGCAAAATGAGTGAATTATCTCAGGTGCTTGATGAAATGATTGCCTGCGGCGAAGGAATGATCAACGCTGCTAACGCAATCAAGGCCATCTTCTCTTCTACCGAAGAAACACCTGCAAAAACAGAAACCATGCCAACCAAGAAAGCCAACAAGGCTCCTGAAACGGCGAAAGCTGAGGAAGCACCGAAACCTACCTATTCCAAGGAAGACGTTCGTGCAGTACTCGCTTCCAAATCAGCCGCTGGATATAAGAAGGAAGTCAAAGAGCTTCTTGAAAAATATGGCGCTCAGCAGTTAAAGCAGGTAAATCCTGATGACTATGCAGCCATTCTTAAGGAAGCAGAGGTGATTGGAAATGCCTAAACATGCATACCTATCCGCTTCTGCCAGTCACAGATGGTTAGCCTGCCCACCAAGCGCGAAGCTCTGTGCTAATATTGCGGATCAAAGCTCCGAATATGCACAGCAAGGAACCGATTGTCATGAGCTGTGCGCCTACCTTGTGGAAAAAGCTCTTGGCAGAGCTGGAACTGATCCGACAGAAAACCTTACCTTCTACGATGCTGAAATGCAAAGCTGCGCAGAGGAATACAGGAATTATATACTGGAACAGATTGAAGCAACCAAGAAATTATGCCAGGACCCACAGGTCATGATCGAACAGCGACTGGATTTCTCCCGCTGGGTTGAAAACGGCTTTGGAACAGGTGACTGTGTCATCGTTGCAGATGAAGTATTACAAATCATCGATTACAAGCACGGTCTTGGTGTCCTGGTAAGTGCCGGTGATGATGAGCATGGCGGAAACAGTCAGATGATGTGCTACGCCTTAGGTGCATTGGAAGCCTACGGAGATCTCTACGATATTCATCAGATAAAGATGACCATCTTCCAGCCAAGACGTGACAACGTCAGTACTTACACCATTTCCAAAGAGAAGCTTCTGAAATGGGCAGACGAAGTTCTGGCACCTACCGCACAGCTTGCCTATATAGGCGAAGGTGAATTCAAAGCTGGTGATCACTGCCAGTTCTGTAAGGTAAAATCCACCTGCCGAAAGCGTGCAGAATACAATCTGGAGCTTGCAAAATATGACTTTGAAATGCCAGCTACCCTGGATGACATAGAAATCGCCGCTATCTTAGCAAAGGTAGATGAAATGATTTCCTGGGGAAATGACATCAAAGAATATGCCTTACAGCAGGCTCAGTCCGGTGTTCACTTCGATGGTTGGAAAATCGTAGAAGGAAGATCCAATAGAAAATTTACTGATGAAGCCACTGTGGCATTCAGAGTAAAAGATGCGGGCTACGACCCGTATGAGAAGAAGCTTCTTGGCATCACTGCCATGAGCACATTGCTCGGAAAGAAGAAATTCGAAGAGCTATTAGGTGAGCTTGTGTATAAGCCACCAGGTAAACCAACATTGGTACCGGAATTTGATAAAAGACCGGCAATGAATACAGCAATAGATGATTTTAGCGTATAAGTCCAGTCTCAATGCTTAAAACAGATTGGCTGCTCGCAGACATATCTGTTTAAGCATTAGAGACGACAACGGAAATGAGCAAGTAGCCTGATAAGGTGGATTGCGAATTTACGTAGGAATCATGAAAGTGCAAAGCACGAAATGATTCCGTGGACTTATACCACAAGACAAATAAAGGAGGACCAATAATATGGCAAAAATTCAGAACCCTACAAAGGTAATCACAGGAGTAAATACACGTTGGAGCTATGCGAATGTATGGGATGCCAAGAGCATCAACGGAGGCGCACCGAAGTACAGTGTCTCCCTCATCATTCCCAAGTCCGACACCAATGTGGTCAATTTACCGTCAACTTAAGGAAAATCGTCAGATTTTATCCTAATT
>OBIM01000089.1_pt1 | contig 51431 bp, 43 predicted proteins | sample 1496191 | NCBI WGS metagenome assembly OBIM01 (sample SAMN00265067, study PRJEB22529) | human gut metagenome
TTGTTGCACCATCTATTTTTTCTAAATATCTATTCATATTACCGACGGCTGTTTCAGCTTTATTGGGTATAGACGCATAAAAACTACCACTCTCACAATAATTAGTTAAATTTATCCCGCCCAAATTGGACAGAATATCCCACCATTGACCCATACTGGGGATAAACCAACCGGTAGTAGTATTAACGGGAGCGGCATATTGAAAAGTTTCACCTTCTGTTGCACCGTAACGGCTGGCATGGTAAAAGGCGGAATAAGTACCCATCAATGTAGTACTGTTGTCTTTATAATTATCAAGTATCCAATGCGTTTCACCGTAACCGTCAACGTTGTTGTACTGCGCCTGCAAGGTACTGGTATTGCTCTGGAAAGGACCAGTGCCATCATTGTTCTCATCTCTACCATATTCTCCCCACTGACACTGTTCGGAAGCATTGGTTAATGCCATGACAAGACCGTGAAGGGTAGTTACACCTTTCTGCGTCAAGGCTTTCTTGGCCGCATCGCCGATACGGCTGGCATCTGTACTATAAATGATGCCGATACAAGCCTTTTTCTGCGCATTGGTCAGTATTTCCGTGCTTCCGGCAAGCAGCGAACCGTCGTTCATATAGAAGTCACCGACTTTCAGGGTGTGGGACTTGGAGATAACCGTGGTTGCTCCACCGTCCACTTTATAAAGTGCATAGTTGGCGGCGGTGATGCCGCTAGGCGAAACGGCGTACTCTTTGGTGGCGGAGCTGCTGCCGTCGCTGCCAGTGGCGGTGTAGCTGCCTATGAGGTCGGCGGCTCCGCTTTGGTCGGGTTTCACGAGGTAGCGGTATGTGGCGAGAGAGGGGTTGTACGGCGTGAAGCCGTAGAAGCGGGTGTCGGGGGCGGGAATGTAGTAGTCGGGAAGCGGCTTGTCGTCCTTATCCGTGAGCGTGTATTTCGTCATCGGGGTTTTAATCACTACCAGTGCCATGGCGTGCGTCATGGAGAAGGTGAGAGAATATTCATCATTCTCCTTCTTGCCAGGAGTGCCGCTGCCTATCATCAGGTCTTGGGCGGTGTACTTGGCATGGGTGCCTTGGTCGGTGGCGGGTGTCCATGCCGAGATGAGGGGGGCAAAGAAGCCGGAGGCATCAGTGGCAGAAGCATCGGGCTTGACAGGCTCGGCGGATGTGTTCGATACAGCGGGCAGCGTCTGCTGATAAGGGTAGTAGGCGAAGTATTTCGCTGCTGCGCCCTCGTAGTAGAGCTTTGTGCTTGCGGGGGCTTGCCATGCCAGCATGCCGCTGCCGTTGACGGTGAGCGTGAGGGGGATGTTTTCCGCGGCATACGTGCCGTCGGACTTCACGATGTACAGTCCGATTTGGTCGCCTGCGGTGAAGGTGGTGGCGTAGCCGTTATCCACGGCACGGGTATCGGTGCCCGATTTATCGGCTGCGGCATATCCGCCGTCGGTCACGGTGACGGTTATCGGCTGTCTGTCCTGCGGCTGCGTGCCGAGGTCTTCGGATTCGATGCATGAGGCAAGCGCCGCAGCCATTCCTATTATATAGAGTATTCTTTTCATATCGTTTGTATTTCTGCCCGCCACAGGCGGGGTTGGTTTTAAATTGATAAATTTGTAAATGGATAAATAGAATCAGAAAGCGAAGACACACCGCACCTTACGATAGCTGTCGCCCTTACCGTAGTCGTACAAGTACAGGTCGCCATCGCTGTAGAAGCGCACGCTGCAGGCGCCGTAGCTACTGAACTCCGAACTCGACCAAAAGAAAGTATCTATACTAAACTTTGTTGCACCATCTATTTTTTCTAAATATCTATTCATATTACCGACGGCTGTTTCAGCTTTATTGGGTATAGACGCATAAAAACTACCACTCTCACAATAATTAGTTAAATTTATCCCGCCCAAATTGGACAGAATATCCCACCATTGACCCATACTGGGGATAAACCAACCGGTAGTAGTATTAACGGGAGCGGCATATTGAAAAGTTTCACCTTCTGTTGCACCGTAACGGCTGGCATGGTAAAAGGCGGAATAAGTACCCATCAATGTAGTACTGTTGTCTTTATAATTATCAAGTATCCAATGCGTTTCACCGTAACCGTCAACGTTGTTGTACTGCGCCTGCAAGGTACTGGTATTGCTCTGGAAAGGACCAGTGCCATCATTGTTCTCATCTCTACCATATTCTCCCCACTGACACTGTTCGGAAGCATTGGTTAATGCCATGACAAGACCGTGAGGGGTAGTTACACCTTTCTGCTTCAAGGCTTCCTTGGCCGCATTGCCGATACGGCTGGCATCTGTACTATAAATGATGCCGATAACGGTACGTGCTTTTCCGTTTGCATCGGTCAGTACGGGCATGATGGGCAACGTGGCCGTTGTCTTGTCGGAGTATTTCCGATACCCGCCATCGCTCCACGTGCCGTCGGAGTAGAAATAATCGCCCACTTTGAGGTCGGAGGCGGTGAAACCTTTTGCGACTTCTTTACTTGCCACCGGATCTTTTTCCGTTCCCGTCCAATCCGCTGCACCGGAGGCGGTAACGGTCAGTCCGTTTTTGGTGACGGTAATGGTGTAGGTGTATTGCTGCCCGGCCTGGAGGTTGGCATCAGTTTCCTTCTCCGGGATGTAATAGTAATTGTTACCGCCTGCGGTTACTTTGATGAAACTCACGCCCTTCATCTGCCGCGGCACGAGGAGGGCTTGCACGCTCTTTTGGCAGTCTGTAGCGGCAGGGGTTACCGCTTTTGGGGTGATGTCAATGTCACCGGATGTTACCTGCGCCACGCTCCAGTCGGCGGTGTTTGTTCCTCCGGTAGTTGCATCGGTGGAAGTTGTTTCTTCAGTTATCGCTCCCGATGTGAGGGATTGATTGATGATGCTCACCGTAGCGCTCGTTACCTCGTTCGCCGTCACGCCATTGCCTGCCTTGAGGTTCACCACCACCTTGACGGGCAGGTGCTTGAAGGTGAGCTTCCGATTGCCGCTATATGCCACTTTCTGCGAGGCGGCATAAATCAGGTCGCTTGCCTGATAGCCGTCTGTGCCGCTCTGCCCGCTCTGGTCTTCCTTCACGCTGAACGTAGTGGGTTTCGTGTCGCTATACGGATACCATGCCGATACGGTTTTCTCTTCGGTGGTGTTTTTCCAATACCACGGCGTGATGCCGGTGGCTATGCTCAGGACTCCAGCGTTTGATGCCTTATATTTCTTCACCTCTTCGCCTATCTGCATAGCTACTGCTTCGTCTCCTGTCCAAGAGCCGTCAGTGGTGGCACGGGTGGCAGTCACGCCCTCCACCGTTGTGGCGAACGTCATGGGGTATTTCCCTTCGGGCAGCGGCTCGCCCTGCGAGGTGTCTGTCAGGTTGTCCTGTGTGCAGGCGGCGAGTATTAGTAGGGATGCCGCCAGCGTGCAGAGGTTTTGCAAAATACGATTCATGTTCATATCTTCGGTTTTTAATTGTTTATTCATTTCTAATCCATGAAAAGACTTGTCACGTTCCAGGCTCCTTCCAATCTGTCTGGAACCATATCCTTATCTTGTCCCTTCTTAAACTCTGCCCACTGCGATTCAGACCAAATAAACGGCTTCCCATCTATCTTAGGAGTGCCATACATCATCCAGAATGAAGTCTTTCCACCTTGCTCATTAGGAACATAGCTAAGACCCTCCAATAATTCCCTCACTTCGCTTGCAGAATAGACTTTTGCGTGCGCCATCAGGAATAGTCTTGGGATATTCCGTGATGCCTCTGCCCAAGTCCCATCGGCCATAGATGGAAAGCGGATTGTCATTATCCACGTAGGTAATCAAATCTTTCGCCGTTTCCATGTCATTCACACCGTCAATTTGATTGAAGAACTGGATGCGTCGCATCGGGCGGTTATCCGTCGATTCAAGGTCGTAGGCCACATGCTTGGATATGGGGTAGTTGACACCGAGAATGTAGTCCGGAGTAATCAGATGCTGGTCATAACTCTTCCCGTCTGTATCTTCACCTAGGATGGAGTCTTTCACTTTCAGTTCCTTGCCGTCCGAACGGAACAGCACGAAACGCCGGTAACTCATCTCAATCAGTGCCGTTTCATTGGTATTCACGTCTATCAGCATGTAGCCGTTCTGGTAAGTGCCCGTATTGTCGATGGTGAGATGACGGTAGAAGTCATCGATGTCTTCGGCAAACATCTCGGCAGCGGCGGCACGCCAGCATATCCAGATGCCTTCCTTTACTTCTGTGTGGCTGTAGCGGTGGGTAGTCTCGTTGAAGCAGATGCCGTGACCGTTGAAGCCGAAGTCCATGTTGCTGCCGAACTGTCCCGGACAATAGGAATTCTGCGTGACGAATTCATCGCCGATGGCATAGCTGATGGTGTGCGACTGGCAGAGGAAGCCGGCCCATGTGTTGTGCGTCCAGTAGATGTCACCGTCGGCAGTGCGTTTCACGAAAGCCGAACAGTGGTCGGACTTATGCAGGCCGCGGCATGCTTCTTTGGAAGAAGAGGCAAGGGCATCGAACAGGTCGGACTGGGCATTGATGAAATAGATGTCGCCAAAGGTCAGCGGAGCATCCCCGTATGCCAGAGTGAACTTTTTGCAATCAAAATTCAGGACATCGGGACATATATCCTGCGGAATGTCGCTTTTGGCAGTGGCGCCCTCATAGATACCGTGCATACGCGCCACCAGACGTTTGATATGGAGGGCGACTTCGTCTCCCTCGTTTTCTTTTATCCAGTTGAGCAGATAGCGGTAATTGCTGCCCAAACGCTTTCCGGCTGTTTCCAGTTCTTCTTCCGAAGGGTCGAAGTTCTCAGGAAATTTCTTGTCCGGTTCCGAGGTGTCACACAGCCAAGTGTTGTTCCACGTGTTATTGCGGGCGGCCTTGATGGCATCTTCCCCTTGCAGTATGCCCTGAATGTATCCGGCATAGTATTCGTTGGTGAATACGTCCACATCGGGGGTGCGGGCGATGATGCTGTAGTTCCGGCAGTTATCTTTCAATTCGGTATAGCCTTTACAGTATTCGTTCAGAACGAATTGTTTCACGGTTGCCTTACTTCTATTTTCCATATCTCTTCATTTTATCTTTGTTGCATTTTCTATTTTTTTTGTGCCACCGCCCCCGGCGAGAGGGGCAGTCGCTGCCTTGTAGGGCGGCTCACTCCGGACTTACGCACTGAAGTGCCCGGCGGTGGCTGTTTCATTCCGGTCAGAGCACTACTCGCTCGATTTTCACCAGTTTCGGTTCTCCGGCTCCGGGCAGTGGAGCATAAATCTTCACGATGGCGGGGAACTTGTCCGGTTCGGCGGTCAACGGGTTTCCGTAGCAGAAGAAGCGGTAATTGGTACCTTGGACAATCTGCTTGGATACTTTCTTGGGTGTGTATTCCACACCGACAAGTCCTTTCATCGCTTCGTCGAACACCTTGCGGTCTTCCTCCGTCAAGGGTTCGAAAGGCGACCAGCCGCCGGGTATCATAATCGAGTCGTCACTTACCGGCTCTACATGAAACGGCAGTATTTGTTCGTAAATGGCGTCACTCAGGTCGAAACTGCGGAAGCGTGCCAGCTGGATCGTGGCTTCTCCCGGACGGAGAAACTGGAACGTGAAGCGCTGGATTTGGGGACCACCGCATACCCCCGTTTCCATCGGGATGACTTCACTGCTCAACAGAGCCACTTCTCCGGTCAGACGAACCGGTGCATAACAATAACCTGTACCGCCCATGACGATACGTTCGGTTGTAAAAATCTCACCTACTTTCATAACTTGTTTTTTTAGGTGTTTAATTGATTAAGGTTCTAATAACCGGAAATATCCGGCTTTGATTCAGAGGGGATTTTCGGGGATGCTACTCCCGGAAACCGGAACGGTTCAAACGATATCAGAACTCTACGATACTTTCCAGCACGGGTTCACCTTTCAGCGGCGCATAGATGGCGACTATGGCAAAGCCGTACTTCGGTTCGCGTGTAACGCTCTTGGTCATGCAGTAGTAGCGGTAGTTGTATCCTGCCACCAACTGCTTGGCTACCAGCAACGGGGTGAAGTCCATGCCTACCATTGTCATGCAGGTCTGGAAGATTGCCTTTTCTTCGTCTGTCAGAGGTTCGCGTTCGCCCCAACCGCCTAATGTTGCGGCATTGGCTTCTTCCGCGGTCATCACGGTATAAGTGAACACGTCCTCATAAATCACTTCTTTCACATCGCGGTAATAGGCGAACTGTATTTCTGCCTGTCCCGGATTCAGGAACTGGAAGGTGAAGGAGTGCACGGTCATACCGCCAATCTTCCCTTCTTCCGCTTCCACAGTTTCGGCCACAAGGGCCACTCCTCCGCTCAGGCGAACCAGTGCGTAGTGATAACCGGTACCTGCGTGGGAGGTACGCTTGATGGTGATGGTATCACCTACTTTAAATGCTTCTCTAATCATAACAGCATGTGTTTTTTAAGATACTAAAATCAATAAGGTTCTAATGATCGGACTTGTGCCGCCCGGCTTTGCTTGAGAGAGCAGTTTCCATCAAGTTACCCTTCCGGAAACCGTAACGGTTCAATCTATGCTCTGCCCGAATATCCTGTTTCGTGCAGGGAATGCGGAGCATAAGAGAAAACTATCCCAGCGGATTTTCCTCTATGTTCCCGTCGGAACCGTCACTGCCACCTTGTGCAGGGTCTTGGTCTTTTGCGTCGGGCGAGAGTTCAATCCATTCCAGCTGGTCGCTGTCCACGAGGGCGCGGGTGTAGGCGCCGTTGCTCGTCTTGGAGCGTTCGGGCACGAACTGCACACGCACGGCCTGCACTTGCTTGTCGAAGTTGAAGTCGGCGAGGTCTTTCACGCCCTTCGTGTCGAGCACGTAGCGGAAGTAGCCAAGTCCCTTGATGTGGACGCTCTTGCCTTGCATCATGCGGGTATGCATCACGCCTGCGATGTCGCCCAGCACGGCTTGAACGTCGGAGTTACTTACGGTGGAGATCTTGGCCAAATCCTTGGCGATGGTCTCCGTTTCTACGGGCTTGCCCTGCACGATGGCTTGGGGGAAGTAGACCTTGGTTCTGTTACTGAACGCTTTTTTCCAGAATGGCATGATTTTGTTTCCTTTCTTTTTTTAAGGGTTTGTTGACTATTTTAATTATTCCGTCCGCTGTCCCGAAAGGCGGCTACAGGTATCTGTAGAGGGGTTGCTGACTTGGCCTTGCCGAGGTAGCTACCTTTAGGGTGTCGAGGTAGCTACCAAGTAGTGGTCGAGGTAGCTACCTTGACGTCGGCTTGGTAGCCGGCTTTTCGGGGAAGGGGCGGATTGTTTGATTTTATTGATTAGTTGCCCATCGTGGCATCGCCTCCATTTATACTACTGCTTACCCACGGGGTGATGGTGCAACCATCTACCACTAAGCCTGCCTTCTTTGCCGTGATGGTGTATAGGCAGGATTTACCTGCCTCAAGATTAGGATTGATTGCGTTGTCTTTGGTGGTATAGACTTGGTCGTCTATTGTTATGGCAAGTTTTAAGCCTGAAGTGCTTACGTTTTGCGGAAGCAGGATGAGTGAGTAGGTACGGACATTATCGGTATCAGTATGCTTGAATGAGGTAATCACCCAATCATTGGTAACGTCACTGGTAGCAACAGCCTCTCCGGTGGTAACATTGAACGTACCTTCGTGTTTCAGTCCGCTCAGTTTGAATGTGTTCCCCGTTTTGACCATATCGCCTGCGTCAAAACCGTCAGAGGTAGATACTTTCAATTTTAATTGCAGGCGTGCCATCTTGTGCTTGAAGGAATGGTCATTCGACTCATTTACTTTTGCAAATGTCACGGTAGGGCTTGACTTGCTTGCCGTGGCTCCTTCTGTGAAAATAAAGTCGATTTTCTCCTGATTGCCAGCCTGGGTATTATCGACCGATCCATCGGTGTTCACATCAACAACACCCTCAGTGCCGGGCTGAGCATCGGCAGCAGATTCCTGATAGGGCGCGTATGCAGTGAATGTCACTGTTTCACTGGCATCCTGAAAGAAGATGCCCGTTGTGGCGGGGGTGAAGGTGGCAGTCTTTTTCTCGTTTGCTAATGTGGAAGCTATGTACTTCACATTCTTGTAGATGCCGGCCATCGTGCTGGTGACACTCGCCACTCTTACTCCGATATATTCATTTAGTGTCCATGTGTCATCCACCGCACGGGTTGAGGGACCACTCACGCCTGCCGTAATCCGCGCTTCCACCGGACCATTACTCACTTCGTTCTCATCGTTGCTGCAAGCGGCCAGCATGGTGGCTACGGTTGCAATCATTAAACACTTTGCTTTCATCTTTTTAATATTTTATTTGTTAATACTTTGTTTTTCATTCTTATTGTTTAGTTGGCATCCACATTGCCGCCGTTGGCATCCTTCCACTTGCTGATGGTGCAGCCGTTTACGGTGATAGAAGTCTTGTTGAGCGTGACGCTCATGTTGTACTGGCGTCCTGCTTTCCATTCGTTCAGAGGCTCTTTGTCGCCTGCATTTTCGTTGGCAGCGGTGAAGTCAAGTTTTGCGCTTAGTACATGGTCTTTTGTCAGTTCGGCATAAAAAGGCAACTGATTGCTTCCAAATGCCTGGGGGAACATGATGAGCGAGTAGGTGACGGTCTGGTCAGCGTCGCTTATATCATAAGGGGCATTGTAATTTTCATTCTCGTCCTGATTGTTGGCAAACTGCCACATTACGGTTCCTGCATCTCCCGGTTTAATCTCTCCGTCAGTGATATTGAATGTTCCAGTGTGTTTGAAGCCCTCCAACGAGAGTACAGCGGCTTTCACCTCTTCAAATGTTATGTCCGTGCCTTTCTTGATGGTCAGCGCAAGTTTGGCCATCTTATGGCTGAATGTGAACGCCACGTTCGGATTTCCCTTGCTGCCTGTGCTTGTAGCATAGAGGAAGTCGAAAGACTTTTGGGCTTTCTGTCCCCATGTGTCGGCTGCGATGGTGGTTGTTTCCGGTGCCAGGTTCTTCCACGGATAGTAGGCGGTGAAGTCCACCGTCGCGTCGTCCTGATAGTAGATTTCCGTGCCTGTGGTGGCTATCGTGAAATTCACGGAAGTGCCGCCATCGGTTCTGTACGCCACGTTGGTGTAGGTCTTGTCACCTGTCGTACCGGAGATGCCGATTTTGTCATTCGGATCCCATGTCGTGTCGTAGGCGCGTGTTTTGTTTTGCCCCTCGATGGAGGCGGAGAACAGGGCTTGACCGTTGTCGGCGGTGTCGATGGCAGTGCTCTCATCGTTGTTGCAAGCTGCCAAAGCGATGGCGAGCGAGCCTAAAAGAATAGCTTTCTTCATTGGATAATTATTTTAATCGTTATTTCATTTTCGTTTAATGCGCATCGGTATTGCCTCCATCGGCTATCTGCCAGCCCTCGATGCTGCCGGTCGCTCCCGCTTCCACGGGTAGGTTCAGGCTTCCGGTCAGGGTGAGCGGTGCGTTGTCATCGTGGAAAGCGGCCATTTGTTCCGAAAGGTCGCTCTCGATGGTCTGCGTGTCGCCGTTGGCAAAGACGATGTTCACCGTCAGTGTCTGGTGCTCCGCAGGCACGATGCCCATCAGGCGGAACGAGGTGTTGCATTTCTCCTCTGTCACAGCAAAGTCGTTGCGGACAATCACCGCCGTTCCCAGTCGTTCACCCTTACGAATGTCCACCGACTGCTCAATGCCCGAAAGTGTTCCTGTTACCGCCACGATGCGTTTGTAATCGCCTTCGACCACCGAGAGTTCCATATCCAGTTGCCGTACCCATTGGCGAGGCTTGGCAGTGATGCGCAGCGTGTCGTCCTTCTCCACGACAACGGTCTCACTGATGGAGAATAGGTAGTCAGGCAATGGTTCCACACGGCTCCCGACGGCTCTTCCGCCGATTATCTCGTTCACCGAGGCGATGTCGCCATTGATGGTGATGCCCTGGGGCTTGTTATAGACCACGAGTAAGTGTTCGCCCGGTTCGGAGAGGCGTTCCACTGTGTTGGTGCTTCCGCTTACGGTCTGCTCGTGGTCATCCATGCGAATTACATAGCTCTCCGGCACGGCTTCGGGCAACAGGTCGCTCCAGTCCATCTGTACCACAATCGCCCCCTTGTCGGGGTGCGGGGTGTTGTACAGTTCGTCTTTCACGCAACCCGTCAGCGAGAAAACTGCCGCTAAGATAAATACTCCTCCACAGGTTGAGAAAACTGTTTTACGAACAGCTTTTATCTTTGACGAATGTCCGTTTTCAGTGATTATGTTATTTGTTCTTTTCATATTTCTTCTCCTTTCAGAATAAATTCCACATCAGTGTCACTCCGGCTTGTGTCGGTCCCCACCAGTTCTTGCTCCCATTGCCTTTTCTTACCCTTACGCCGTCGATGACCTCGTACTTGTCATAGCCGGCATGGATGCAGCCGATGCCGAGCGAGAAGTCCAGCGAAAGGGCTTTGTTCAGCGGCAGCCGATAACCGCCCGTGATGCCGCCACCCATCAGGTCGCCCTGCTTGCCGACAGTGGAGAACTTGTAGTTGAACTGTCCCACCTTATATATAGCACCGATATAGCCGCGCTTCTCCTTACCTATATAATAGCGTACTTCGGGAGCGACTTCCCACAGGGCGTATCGGCGGTTCTTGTCGTCCCAGCTCCATGAAGTCCACGAGCCGTTGACAAGGATGCCCCACGAGCGGTTGATGCGCCATTCGATACCAAGGTCGGGAGTCAGAGTTGCCCATCGCAGCAGGTTGGCACGGATGGCAAATGTATAGGGAGCCGCTTTCACCTTATCCTCATGGATGGGCTGAGCAACGCTCTCCGAAGAAGTGGCTGCACTTTCACTCTCCGTTTGTTGTTTCTCCGTAACCGGTTCAGCTACGGTCGGTGTGTTCTCCACTACGGTTTGGACTGCCACCTCTTTGACTTCCTCCTTTTGAATTGTCGGAAGTATGATTGTTACCGTCACGTAGTCACCGCTTGCGGCATGGTTACGGGTGACGAAACATCTTTCCGTCATTCCGTGGTGCAGAATCAGTTCGGACTTCACCCGGTTGGAGCGCAGCCTTGCGACAGCCAGATTTTCCGCTTTGCCGGAGAGCGAATTACAATACCCGTCCACGTGGAGGGGCATCCTGCCGTCCTCTATTTCCTGGCGGTATTGCCTGATGATTTGTGACAGCCGTTCCAGTTCGGCACGGTTATTACCGTAGGGAACGAAAAACATATTCTTCTGTGGGACGAAACGGAATTCGTACACGCTGTCCGTGACTTCCTGCGCCGTCACAGACAGTGACAGCAAGAGGAGAAAGGACAATAAAGTCCAATTTTTCAGCATTTTATAGTTAATTTGGGTAAAATCAAAGAGAAGGGTTATCGGCAGATAAGTGGAAAATTTTGTAAATAGGGATAATTTTAACCCATGGTTTTCATCTATGCCCGGTTTTGTAAAGGGGAATATTAAACGCGCTTTTTGCGAACTGCCTTCAGAAAGAGGGCAGCATAGCAGACGATGGGATACGGCTTCCTTTTTTGCCATGTTCTTCCTGTTTTAGGCGTTACTTACGAAGTAACGATAATTAGTTATCAGCAAAACTAAACATATTTTAAGCAAGAACAACAGACAAAGATAACGTTTACTTTAATGGGTATAAGTTTTACCCGAACAGGTACTCGATCCGGCTACTCTGTTTAATCATAGCCATACATACTATAAGTTCATTAGAAAAAACAACAATCGTTCTTTCCTTTGGAATTGTATGAGAAATAAGTGAAAGTATTTATACAAAACGAATTAAAGCACCGACGGCATATAGAAAGCCGTTCAAGCCATTAACGATGCCGACGCTCTGTTGATAGGGCCAGCAACGGGTTTTCGATAGCCGAAGGTTATCACATATACAGGATAAGAAATGTAATAGGAAGGGGGCTTCTCCTATCCCGATGCGGAGAAGAGTTGTAATCTTTACTCTTTTCAGCAACTCATCCGGTATTCGGAAGGCGACATCCCTACCCACTTCTTGAACAGCCGGGTGAAATGCGTGGAATACTTGAAGCCCAGTTGATCGGCAATCTCATTGATGGAGAGAGAAGCATCCATCAACCGGAGTTTTGCCAGATCAATAACCTTCAGCTGGATGTATTCCTGAGCCGTCTTTCCGGTTTCCTTTTTAATCAAGTCGCCGAAGTAGTTGGGTGACAAGAAAACCTTGTCCGCACAATAAGCCACAGTAGGCAGTCCGTCAGTACGGGGCTTGTCCGACCGGAGGTAATCGTCCAGCACGCTCTCGAACCGCGTGAGAATGTCCTTGTTCACCTTTTTCCGCGTGATGAACTGCCGGTCATAGAAGCGCATACAGTAATCCAGCAGCATGCCGATGCTGCGGGCTATCAGACTGTTGGTATGCGTATCTATTTCGCGGCTCAACTCCGTGAGGATATTACGGAAGCACTGTTCTATGATTTCACGCTCCTTTTCAGAAACATGGAGCGCTTCGTTGGCATCGTAGGAGAAGAAAGTATAGTCTTTCAAGGTGCGTCCCAGCTCCGTGCCGTAAAGCAAATCCGGATGAAAAACCAGTGCCCATCCTTTGGGCTGAATCAGTTCGTCGCTCTCCACACCAAACACTTGTCCGGGAGCCACGGCCACGATCGTGCCGTTCTGATAGTCGTAATAGTTGATGCCGTAGCGCAGAGGGCCACACTTCACGTTCTTCAAAAAGATGCAATACAGACCGTAGTTGATGCGGTGAAACTGCCGTGGCGAGCACTTCGACATATCTACTACGCTGACCAGCGGATGCAGCGTCTCCACTCCCATATATTCATTGTACTGATGAATCGTGTCGATTCTAGTAATCTCTTCCATATCCATTTATCTTATTCATTTCCAGATGCAAAAGTAATGCTTTTAGATTGAATAAGATACAGCCGGATGCAGATTCCGTAAAAATGGTCATTCTGTCAGTAATCGGTATAGTAGCTTTGTGCTTAAACCTGCCTAATTTTGCAACATCGAAAAACAATTAATCATAAAACAGAAACAGAAATGAAGAAATTACCCGCAATCGCCTTAGGCACCTGGTCATGGGGTATGGGCGCCGCAGGAGGAGACCAAGTATTCGGAAATCATCTGGAAGCCGCAGATTTGAAACCCGTGTTTGAAGAGGCCATGAAGGCAGGGCTGAACCTGTGGGACACCGCCACCGTCTATGGCATGGGGGCGTCCGAGGATATTCTCAGCACTTTCACCAAACAGTACAATCGTGAAGATGTAATCATCTCTACCAAGTTCACTCCACAGATAGCCGGAATGTACGGCGACTCGATGGAACGGATGTGCGACGCTTCGTTGCAGCGTTTCGGCACAGACTACATCGACATCTACTGGATTCACAACCCTGCCGATGTGGAACGTTGGACACCTTGTCTGATTCCTCTCCTGAAGAGTGGCAAAGTGAAGAGCGTGGGCGTGTCGAACCACAACCTCGCCGAACTAAAGCGTGCCAATGAAATTCTTGCCGCCGAGGGTTTCCGCGTCTCTGCCGTACAGAACCATTTCAGCCTGCTCTACCGTTCATCGGAAGAAGCCGGAATCCTGGATTACTGTAAGGAGAACGGAATCACCTTCTTTGCCTACATGGTGCTGGAGCAGGGTGCGCTGACAGGCAGATACAGTTCCAATAATCCTTTGCCGGAAGGCAGCGGACGTGGCGAAACCTACAACAAGATGTTGCCGCAAGTGGACTTATTGCTCGCAGCCATGAAGCTGATGGCTGAAAGGCGCAATGCCACGATTTCGCAGATAGCAATAGCATGGGCCATTGCCAAACACACGTTGCCCATCATCGGTGTGACCAAGACGAAATACATCGCCGAAACGGTGGCAGCCGCCTCTATCAGCCTGACGAGTGAAGAAACGGCTCTCTTGGAAAACTTGGCGGCAAAAGCCGGCGTAGATACCCGAGGCTCTTGGGAACATCCCATGATATAATTCACCCTTAATTAAAGAATGTATGAAGAAGAAAATATTATTCCTGTCTAAAATGTCACCTTCGAGCCGGGTTGCCGCAACAGTTGGCACAGCCACACCGGAGGTCAGATTCTCATAGCCGTGGGAGGAGTAGGTTATTATCAGGAGAAAGGGAAGCCTGCCCGCCGTCTGAATCCGGGTGATGTGGTGGAAATAGCTCCGAACGTGGAACATTGGCACGGCGCAGCCCCCGATTCATGGTTCTCCCATCTGGCCGTGGAGTGCAATCCGCAGAACAACAAGAATACTTGGCTGAATCCTGTCAGCGACGAGGAATATGCCGAAGCAACAAAGAAAAATCAATAATCCTAAAGACTACAAATATGCCTTCAATAACAATGGAATTGGTAAAAATGAGCAAGGAAAAGAAAGCTCATTTGGTGAAAGAAGTAACCCGAATCACTTCGGAAGTAACGGGAATGCCGCCCGAAACAATCTTTGTCTTTATCAAAGAGAACGAGACGGACAATGTAGGTGTAGGTGGCACGCTGCTGTGTGACAGAAAATAAGGAAAGGACTAAAACAGAAACAAAAATATGAAGAATTTATTGGTAACCCTCCTCGCCCTCCTCTGCACGATGGGAGCGACGGCACAAAACAAGAAAGAAATGAATGCAAAGAGAACTTTGGTAGCTTACTTTTCTTGTACAGGTACAACGAAAAGCGCAGCACAGAAACTGGCACAAACCATCGGTGCCGACTTCTATGAAATAAAGCCTGCAAAGCCTTATACTTCGGCAGACTTAAATTGGAACAACAAGAACAGCCGTAGTTCGGTGGAAATGAAAGATGCCTCTTCACGTCCGGCAATTGCTTCGAAGGTTGCAGACATGGGGCAGTACGAAACGATTTTCGTGGGATTCCCCATTTGGTGGGATCTTGCGCCTACCATCATCAATACATTCTTGGAAAGCTACGACTTCAAAGGCAAAACGGTTGTTCCCTTTGCCACTTCAGGTGGCAGTGGCATAGCAAACAGTGAAAAAGCATTGCGCAAGGCATATCCACAAATCAAATGGGAAACAGGAAAGTTGTTGAATGGGCGTGTCGATAAAAATTCACTTGCCGGATGGCTTGACAAAATCAAATAAAATGAGATATAAGTACATAATCATAGCATTACTCTTTGCCGCAAATGCCATAGCTCAAACGGTGATGGACGTACATTCGCATATCGTGACCGATGGCTATATGCAACTGCTCAAACAGCACGGTGCCGAGCTGGAAGACGGTTATCCGCTGCCGGAATGGAGCGTGGAGAAACACCTTGCTTTCATGCAGGAGGCAGGCATTGACTGCGCTGTACTTTCCATGCCCTCCCCACAGCCCTATTTCGGCGATGCGGAAGAGAGCCGCCGCTGCATTCGTTCCATTAATGAGGAAGCTGCTCGTGCCAAGGCGGAACATCCGGACAAGTTCCTGTTCTGCGCTTCATTGCCCCTGCCCGATGTACAAGTAGCTATCCGTGAAGCGATCTATGCCCTCGATACCCTTCATGCGGACGGCATCAAACTGGCCACCAACAGCCGCGGACAATATCTTGGAGACAAAGCCTTGGACACACTGATGGCGGTGCTCAACGCACGCAAGGCGGTAGTCATTCTGCATCCGCACACCCCGGCGCAGCGACCGGAGAACACGTTTACCGGAGGTCCGATTTTCGTCTATGAATATCCGGCTGAAACCACTCGTGCGGTAATCAATATGATAGAGAATAATATCATGGTGCGCTACCCCGACATCAAATTTGTGGTGCCGCACAGTGGTTCGTTCCTGCCCATTGCCCTGCCCCGGCTTCGTGCCGCGCAGCCGCTTCTCGTCCGGCAAGGGCTGATGCGGCAAGTGGACATCGACCGGAATCTGAAGAATCTTTATTATGATTTAGCAGGAGGTCCCACGCCCGATATGCTGAAGATGCTGCTCACCGTTACCACGCCCGACCACATCATGTATGGTTCGGACTATGGTTTTGTCCCCAATGCGGCATTGGTCGGCGTGCTGAAACGCATCAAAGGCTATCTGCATCAGGATGCGGAACTAAAGCCGTATGCCGAAGGGATGCTGGGAGGCAGTGCCCGGAAGCTGTTCAAACAATAATCATAAACCCTTCATATAGCAAAGAGTATGGAGAAGTATCTTTTAATCCTTTTGTTTGCAACGGTGGCATTCTTCCAATTGTCAGCGCAAACGAAGCCATCTGCCCCGGCAGACGGTATGTTGGTTCGTATTTCTGAAATCGAAGTACATCCCCAATATTTGGAGGAGTATTTGGAATATGCCTATACAGTGGGGGCAACGTCAGTCAAAGAGGAGCCGGGAGTTATCTGCATTTATCCTATGCAGATGAAGCGTGATTCAACTCAAATCCGCATCCTCGAAATTTACGCTTCACCGGAAGCGTATAGGCATCACATCAAGACGACACATTTTCAAAAGTACAAGACAGGTACACTTCACATGGTGAAAAGTCTCGACCTTGTGGATATGTACGCCCTCGATGCAGCCAGTATGCCACAGATATTCCTGAAAATGAAAACAACTAAATAAAGAATATGAAAAAGAACATTGGCAGTGTATTGGCACTGTATCCCACCCCTACGGTAGTAATCGGTACGATGGTGGACGGCAAGGTGAATTGGATGCTGGCAGGACATGTGGGCATCCTATGTCACGACCACATCATGGTAAGCCTCTTCCAGAAGCATTATACCAACAAAGGCATCAAGGAACACATGAAGTTTTCTGTAAACATCGTGGATGAGGCCATGCTTCCCAAAGCCGACTATATAGGTATAGTAAGCGGCGCAAAGACAGACAAAAGTAAAGTCTTCGACTACTTTGTGGGTGACGGCGGTACTCCGGTCATCAAGGATGCACCAGTAACCATGGAGTGCAAGGTGGAGGATAATTATGTATTGAATAACTTCGACAACTTCATCTGTTCCATCATCGACACCTACGCCAACGAAGTCGTACTGAACGAAGCTGGAAAAATCAATTACGATGAACTGAAACCGGTTCTCTTTGAAATGCCTACCTATACCTACCTGCGCACGGGCGAACGGATTGGCAAATGCAAAACCATCGGTAAAAAGCCTACAGAATGAGAAATAGTTTATTCATCCTTATCATGGCGGCACAGCTGCTAAGCGGTTGTGCCAGCCAATCGGCCATTTTCCCCTTGGAAGAAAAAGCGCCCTCTACCAACAACACTGGGAATGTCCGAATCTCCATGCTGAAAAACTCAGGAGAAACCATGATAGTTCACTTCCTGTTTGAAAAGGGAAGCCGCAACTTCTGGCATTATCATCCCGATGCCGAGCAAACTTTGCTTGTACTCGACGGCGAAGGCTATTATCAGGAGGAAGGGAAGGCAAAACAGCTCATCCGCAAAGGGGATGTGATCGTCACACCGCCCAACGTGCGCCACTGGAACGGAGCCACGCCCGGCAAGCGCATCTATTGCATGACGGTGACCGAACATGCCGTCAAGGATCATGTCGTTCAGTTGCGGGCTGTGACAGACGAGGAATACACCTCTTCTGTATTAAACAAATAGCAGAAAGTCATGGAAAAGATAAACTTAGGAAACAGCGACCTTCGTGTCTCTCGCACCTGCTTGGGTTCTTCAGCAGCCATGCCATGTTTCTGCCAAGCACGCGCATGGTCTGCAAACCTTCGGCGTCCTGCAACGCTTCACCGGGAAGACAGCCATGCACGCTGTTCCAATATTGGGAAGAAACCACAGGCATATTATTGATGGTAAAGTACTTGTTCAGACGGTCGAACACGGCACTTGCACCGCCACGGCGGCACACGGCGACGGCAGCCGCGGGCTTGTACTGCAACATCCCTCCGCAAGAGTAGAACACACGGTCCAGCAGCGCACAGAGCGAACCGTTCGGCCCGGCATAGTAGGTGGGCGAGCCGACAATCAGTCCGTCGACACCTTCTTCCAATTTCTCACGGATTGCATTGTAAAGTTCATCCTTAAAGACACACCTGCCCAGTTCGGCACACTTGTTGCATGCGATGCAGCCCTGCACTGCTTTTGTTCCGACAGACACTATTTCTGTCTCTATGCCATTGGCTTCCAATGCTGAAGCCACTTCCGACAAGGCAATGTACGTATTCCCGTTCTTTTGGGGACTACCGTTAATCAATAAAACTTTCTTTTTCATATTTATTCTAGTTATGATGACCTGAATTTGAAGGTACAAAGTTTCTCCGTTTCCAAGAAGAAACAGCCGGCTTAAGACTCACGCAGCAGATGGATAAAAGCCTTTACCGCATTCCGCTGATAAGCATCTTTCAGGAAAAGAAGCGTGGCAGTCATGGGGATGTTGCTTTTCTCGAACGGAATTGCCACCAGCCCGTCCTGCTCATGTACCAATGCCTTTGCCAGGACAGTAATCCATTGGCCTGTCTTGACAAGGTGCAACAGGGTATATATCTCATTTATCTCAATCTGTGGTATGATATGCAATTTGTGGGAATGGATAAACGAATCGAACTGATGCCTTGCATTGACACCCTTCGACGGAATGACAATCGGATAGTTTGCCAGAACTGCCGGATTGATTTGGGTGCATGATGCCAAAGGGTGATTCTCTTCCACCACTACGCAGAGGTGGGTGGTGAACAGATGCTGTTCCTCTATCCGGTCGTCCGGTTCCAGCAGATTGAACGAAAGGGCGAAATCCAAGTCACCGGAATGCAGAAGCTCCAGCAGTTCTGCCGCCTTGCGATAGATGACCTCTACCGTCATTTCTGTATAGAGGGAGCAGAAGCGTTTCAGCGTTTGGGCAAGAACGGGCGAAAGGCCATAAGTCACGCCGATTCTCAATTTTCCCGTCTTCAGGTTCTCCATGTCCCGCAGCATCTGCGCACCGTTTTCGGCATCGGCAACCGTTTTCTCCGCAAAAGGCAGGAACGACCGTCCGGCTTCACTCAGAAGGATACGCTTGCCGATCCTTTCGAAGAGTGAAACACCCAAATCCGTTTCCAACTGCTTGATTTGTTGCGACAACGTACTCTGTGAGATGTTGGACAGCTGGGCTGCCTCTGTAAAGTTCAAGGTCTTTGCAGCAAATATATAGTATCTTAATTGCCTGATTTCCATTGCTAATCTATTTTATCGATTGTTATCATCTAATCAATCCGTAATGCAAATATAGTCCGTTTCATTGAGCTTTAGTACTTTTGCAAGGTAGAAAAAAACAAAAGAAATGCTATATATGAAATCACTTGATGAACTATTGCATCAAAGACGGAGCATCCGGCAATATGATGCACAAAAAGATGTATCGAAAGAGTGCATAGAGAACCTGCTGGCTGCGGCTCTTGAAGCCCCTTCGTGGAAAAACAAGCAGACAAGCCGCTATCACGTAGTGACGTCGGCGGATGTCCGTACCCAGTTAAAAGAATGCCTTGCGCCCCAAAACAGAATCTCGGTAGCCGATGCTCCCGTACTGATTGTCACTACTTTCGTGAAAGGCATTGTGGGGTTTGAAAGGAACGGCACTCCGACCAATGAACTTGCAGACGGATGGGGCGTTTATGACCTCGGCCTGCAAAACGCTATTTTTCTACTGAAAGCAACGGAAAACGGACTCGACACCATCGTGCTGGGGTTAAGGAATGCCGACGCTATCCGCAGTATACTTCATATTCCGGACGATGAAGTGATTGTGTCGGTCATCGGATTAGGCTATCGGAGTAAAGATTCTATTCGTCCCAAGCGAAAGGATATAAGTGAGATTGCAACCTATTATTAATAGAAAAGATTATGAGTCATTCAAAAGTAAACTACCATTATTGTACAGTTGAGGACGTTGAACTGTTCTACCGTACAGCCGGAGACAACACGAAACCGGCTATCTTGTTGCTGCACGGTTTTCCCAGCAGCAGCCACATGTTCCGCGATTTAATTCCGGAACTGGCAAATGATTTTTATGTCATAGCTCCCGACTATCCGGGATTCGGTCAGACTAAAGCACCGGGACGCGACAAGTTCGATTATACATTCGAACACCTGACGGATATTGTGGAAGCCTTTACACAAAAGCTGAATCTGAAGCATTTCGCCCTCTATGTATTCGATTACGGTGCGCCCATCGGCTTTCGCCTGTCAATGCGCCATCCGGAACGAATCACAGCCATCGTCAGCCAAAACGGAAATGTCTATCGGGAAGGCCTTGGAAAGAAATGGACTGCCCACGAAGCCTATTGGCGCAATCCCACTCCCGAACTTCGGGAGGAATTCACTTCTGCCTTTGCGCCTGAAACGATTAAAGGGCAATACTTGGGGGGAACAGAAGAAGGGACAGTTTCTCCCGACGGCTATACGCTTGACATTGCTTATATGTCCCAACCCGGACGTGCCGAAATCCAGTCCGACTTGATTCTGGACTATCGCACCAATGTGGCTCTCTATCCGGCATTCCAGACTTACCTGCGTAAGTACCAGCCGCCCCTTTTAGCTGTGTGGGGAAAGAATGACCCCTCCTTTATTCCGCAAGGTGCGGAAGCATTCAAGAAGGATGTACCGGGGGCAGAGGTGCATTTGATTGATTCCGGGCATTTTGCACTCGAGACCCATGCCAAGGAGATAGGAAGAATGATTATATCGTTCATGAAAAGAGAACTTCGGTAATCTGTTTGCAAACTTAAATCGAAAATTTCAAACTCCATTTCTCAACGATCGTTATTATATCTTTCAGATTGACGGGCTTGGACAAGAAATCATTGCATCCGCAAGCATAAGCTTCTTCTTCGTATGAGTTGAAGATAGAGGCCGTTATAGCAATAATAGGAATATAAGGATTGAACTTTCGGATTTCTCGGGTAGCAATAAAGCCATTCATTATCGGCATCTCTATATCCATGAGTACAATGTGAACCGATTGTTCTTTCACTATATTTACTGCTTCCAGGCCATTTATAGCATGAAGTACATTATAATTTCTTCTTTTCAACATGACTGCCATTAAAAGATATTGGCTTGGAATATCTTCAGCTACTAGTACGGTTTGGATATTGGCACTCGAATCAATGTCATTCTGTTGAGGATTCATATTTGGTGAATGAGGACTTGCCATTGTACAATGTTAATATAAATTCAATACCGACGATCAATATAATTCCTCTGGATTAGCATTACTCTCTTCAAACCAAGAAGTACGAGTATTATCCTTTATCCAGTCGGTATAACTTGGATAAGCACTGATGATAGAAGAACGTTCCTTTGGATACTTCCATGCCGGTGAATCTTTTGTTGCACGGGGAAAATCCAAAGCCCACGAATACATCTCTTCCATACGGTAATATACATCTTTGGATTCATCTGAACAATCTTTTCCCGTACCCAATAAATTGCGGTCCATCTTTGTGGTCGGTTTATAATCGGGTAAATGAATCTCGTGAGAACGGGAGCCGACAAAGATAAATGGGTTGAACTCGAGTGTGAGCAGCTTGCTGATTGCCGATTTTAAGATAAGGGAAACCGTCTGTTTATCGGCTGTGACCTGATTCTTTCCTTTGTCCGTATTGATAAAAGCACCGTTAAAATGTGCGATATCGCTTACATTGTTCCATACAATGAGTGTAGTGTTATCATTATCTTCTTCCAGAGTAGCTCCCTCTAACGAACTTATATTGTTTTTATCTATAGGTAATGCTATTCCAAAACCTATCTGGGTGGAGCCTGCTGCCCCTTTAGCTATCGGCTCGAACTCTAAAGTGATTTTTGTAATACCATTTGCTTCGTTTTTCTCAAGGGTATATGCATAATTGACAACAAAATCATTCATGTCATAATCTCCTTGATTTGGCCATAAGTCCTCAAATGCAAGAGTTCCGTATGTGGATTCGGAAGCGACTGCTACTTCAACCGGATCAATCACAGTGCCTGGCTGGATTGCATCAGGTATCGGGCTGGAAGACACGGCAATTAACACATCGTTGAAATCATAATCGGATTTTGCATTGCCAATCGGCCGAATATCTAAACCCGTCACACAATAGCTATAGTCTTCAATCCAGCGTGTTACAGCCTGTGACTTACCGACTTGATTTAACTGGGGGGGTGAATAGTAATTACCTCGTACATCACCATCCTTCTGCGGATATAACGTAGAACCGATTATCCTTTTAAAGCTGTATGCAGAAGCATCTGTTATGGGTGCTCCGTTGCACTTATAACCTTCACGTGCTACTGCAAAACCGATTCGTGTCCCTTCGGGGAAAGTCTTACTGTATTGCTTGCCGTCCCAATAAAGAAGCTGTAACTTTAATCCTGCCGGGCAATACATCTGATTTGTATTAGGCAATAACATGGTCATGTGAAGAGTAGCAGGAGTTGAAGAGTTCATGGACAACAACTCGCTTTCAGTATAGTTATAATACATCAACGAATTGTATGTGCTCATATTATTTATATAAAAACCACCGTCACCGATATAGGTAACCCAAACCTCTGCACCATTTTTGCCTACAACTCTTAAATCTGAATTCTTCGAGAAATCAGCGTCCTTTACATTCTGCTTTTCAGGATATAAACTATTGACTTGATTAATGAAACCGGCAGGAAGAGCTGTGGTAGATACCAAGCTGGAGCCTCCGTTTTCAATTGGAATAGGGATACCTTTGTTATTTACCTCTGCGTTCTTATAAAGAATACATAATCCTTTATAGTTACTGCTGATATTTTCAGTTAGCGTATACACTTCGTTTTCTGTGCCTCGCGTTCGTGTAGCTGTCGGGAACGGGACAGCTTTGAAGCTAGCTATAATGACATCCTGGATATCATAGCTTGGGAGTTCTTCTGTATCTCCGACAGAGTATCCGGCAGAAAGAGGAATGATGTATAACTGAGAAATGTTCTTTCCCACTACAACTTTAGCTTCCAGTTCCCCTGCCTTATTGGTATAACCGACAAAAGCAGGATTCTCCAGTTTGCCGTCCTCATTTAAACAGGGTTTACTGGTGTAAATACCAAATTCCACACCTTCAGCCGCTTTCCCATTAAGGTCTGCCGCATGAATAATAACAGATGTCTTTTCTGTTTTCAGAGAGAAGTCAGTAAGTAATCCAACTTTGTTGTTGTCCTGATTTTCATTGTCTGGATTATACAGGTTCTTTTCTTCTAAGCACGAACCTAAAAACAGCTCGCAAATCCAGAATAATAGACACGTTAAGTTTACCTTTTTCATAATAAATGTATATTATACTTTTAAAAGCATGTTTGTTTCATGCAAATATAGCTGATACTACAACTACTTGTTATCTAAAAACGCGGAGAATTCTTAACAGAAAGTACGCATTCAGGTAATAATTCTACCTATTTGCTACCACTTCTTTGCTTATGAGAGGTATTAAAACTATCGTGGTAATATTCTCTTTTGATTGGTTGTGGTATAAATCCGTTTTTTCATAGATTTACACGACTCTTTTGTGAAATGTATTTATCTCTATACTGTTCTCCAACATCCCTTAAGCATTTATTAATATGAAGCGTTTAGGGACGTTGGCGAACAGTATTAACGGACTGTTTTCTTATACTATTCTTTTTTGTCAGTCAGTATTTTCCAGATGATAGCAGATAGCACAGCTCCTACGCATGGAGCAGCAATAAAGAGCCATAGCTGTGCTAAGGCTTCACTGCCTGCAAACAGAGCAGGTCCGATACTGCGTGCCGGATTGACAGAGGTTCCGGTTATAGGAATACAAACGATGTGGACTAAAACCAATGTGAGGCCAATGGCTAGCCCGGCAAACTTAGGTGCCGAATTTTCATTGGCTGTTGTACCTAGTACTACTAATACGAAAATAAAAGTAAATACCGCTTCTGCAATAAAAGCGGGGACGAGTGCAGCCTCTCCGAAACCGTTTGCACCGGTGCCTGTTATGCCTAGTCCTGATGTTATGGCATAAAGGATGGCCGAACCGGCTATGGCACCTATTACTTGCGACACCATGTAACCAATTGCTTCACCGGTTTTCATACGTCCGGAAAGCCATACTCCAAGTGTGATGGCTGGATTGATGTGGCAGCCCGATATGCCTCCAATGGTATATGCCATTGCTACGACCGATAGGCCGAATGCAAAGGCAATGGTTAGCACGGCGGCAACTGAAGTTGCTCCTCCATTAAGTACAGCTGCTCCGCAGCCCATCAGAACAAGCACCATTGTTCCAAGTGCTTCTGCTAAAAATTTCTTGTTCATAACTTTTTTTATTTATGGAAATAGTAAATTCTTATTCAAAACTGTATTTTCATTCTTCTCATACGCAAACTAAACTCCCGTTTTATGAAGCATCTCAATCAAGGAATTCTTTTCCAGTGGTTTAGGCAGGAATCCGTTAAAACCTCTGGACAGCACTTTTTCCTTATCGTCATTATAGGCAAAGGCTGTAACGGCTATAATAGGAACATTTGATTCTAGCTGCCTGATTGCATCGGTAGCTTGGTAGCCGTCTACTATAGGCATACCTATATCCATTAAAATGATATCAGGGTTACATTCTAGAAACTTAGAGATAGCTTCTTCACCATTCTCTGCACGTACCAGGTTATATTCTTTCCCTAAATATGCCTTGTAGAGTGCATAGTTGTCATCCATATCCTCGGCAATAAGGATCGTTTTACATATTCCCTTGCCGGCAGGATTAGATGTTCCCGTTGTCTGTATTACTTCTTTTGTTTCTAATGGCAGGAAGTCCAATGGCTTGGCCGGTAAGGTAAACCAGAAAGTGGAACCTTTGCCTAATTCCGATGTAACGCCGATGGTCCCTCCTAACTTCTTTATGATAGTCTGACTGATGGAAAGTCCAAGTCCTGTACCTTGCCGTTTTGCATCTAGTTTTGTAAACCGCTCAAATACTTTATCCTTTTTATCAGCCGGAATGCCGGTTCCGGTGTCTGATACAAAAAAATACATTCCATTGTCTCTCAATTCATACCCCAATGTAATGCTACCCTGCGATGTATATTTAAGTGCATTAGACAAGAAGTTGGAAATAACCTGTGATAATCGGTTCTTCTCAGTATGGATAAAACAAACAGGCAGTTTGGGTACAAAATGTATCTTTACCGGACTGTCAGCTTCTTCCAGTCGAAGACGGAAAATTCCTTCCAGTTCCCGCATCACTCTGTTTACATCTACGTCGGTGTATATGAACTCTAATGTGCCAGCCTCTATTTTTGACATATCCAAAATGTCATTTACCAATTGGAGGAGCATGCCGGTATTCCCTTTGATGATTTCTATATAAGAATTGCGTTCTTCTTCGGTAGCAGTTGGCAATAATCCTGCAAAACCCACAATCGCATTCAGTGGAGTGCGGATTTCATGGCTCATATTTGCCAGAAAAGCTGTTTTCTGCTCACCGGCCAGTTCTGCCGTTCTTTTTGCCTTTTCCAGCTCTTCTTGTATCTTCTTTTGTTTGGTGATATCACTGACCGTCAGTAATACCTTGCCATCGCAGTTTAATTCCAAATAACTCCCGGATACGCTGACGATGCAATCAATATAATCACCTTTATCTTCAGAAAGATAAAGCTGCATGGGAACTTCCAACTGCGAAAAATGTTTTTTATCACAAAAACATTTTTTTATCGCATTCCGTACTGCACAAACCTCGCAATTCTTGTGTGTTCCACAGACACCGGCATCCAATGCATTTTTGCAGCGGAGCAACTCACCCACTCGATGTGGTTCCGAACTCTCAACAGCTTTTGTTAGCCTGTAATAATTTGTTTTTTCTACAAAGAAATTTTTATTGGCTAGAAGTATGAAAGCATCTACGTTACACAAAATGGTGTCGGATAATTCTTTTATAGAACAAGTTTCATTTTTCTCTTCGAGAAGTTTGTTTTTCAAACTTCTCTTTTGGTATAGCTCTGCCCATAATAAAGCACAAAAAAAAAGTACCAGGCAAATAAAGATTAGCTCTTGCATATATCTATTATTAATAGTAGTTTCTTAAGATTTACTTTGCTGATGTACCTCCCGTTTGCACGGATTTTATTACTTAAGATAAGTGTCAGTAAAGGAATCCGGAATATTCTCAGACAAAAATAGACAATATCCCTTTCTTTATTCACTTTTGATGATGAATAAAAGGGCATGGTTTTAAATAGGTATATTTTTTACCCGAATGGATATACTCACCGAGTAACCAATCCGCTAATTTTGCTAATATTATATTTAATACTAAAACCTTCTGCTAAAAAGAACGGATATAATGCTTTGAAGAAGAGAGGTAAAAAGTATAGATAAACTTTTTATAGATAGAGGTGATACCTAACAAACAACAACAATAAATATGAAAAGAGTACTATATATCATTTTGTTATGGCTTGGAATGACCGGGAACTTATATGCACAAGATAAAGAGGAAATAGATTATATATTGGTTTTGAATTCTATTAATTTTAACGAGGTCAAAACACGTCTGCTCTTCGAAACTATTCGGGATGAGTTTACTTCAGACCACGTTAAAGTAGTCAGTGAAAGCTTGGGCTTAAAACTGGCTGTAAAGGAAGAAGCTCTTGCCGTGCCGTCTCTGCAGTCCTTGGAGGAAGCTGATGCCAAGCTCCATTATTTACGGGAAAAGTATGAGCACAAACGGAAACCGCTGGTTTTGCTGTTTATAGGTAATCCGGGCTGGTTGTTGTGCAAACCTTTATTTGAGGATATCTGGAAAGATGTACCGACTGTCATCAGTATGGCACGTGACCGTATGGCTCCTGACATAAGTGTGATGTTGGACAAAAATGAAACGCGTCTAAAATCGGAATTAAGACCCACTAAAGAAGTACTGAGGCCTTATAATGCAGTGGCACTTAAGCAGCCGGTGTTTATAAAGGAAACGGTATCGCTGATGCGCAAGTTGATGCCTGGTATGAATAAAATAGCTTTTATCTCCGACCAACGTTACATCAGTCTTTTTACCCGTATCGAACTGAAAGACACATTGGATACGTATTTCCCTGATATAAAGCTCCAGAAGTTGACCAGCCCTCAACTGGATACGCAGGATCTTCTGGACACGCTTTCAACAGAAAAGAAACATACCGGGCTGATTTATTACTCTTGGTTTGTACCAATGCGCAAAAGTATTGATACCTATCTGGATGACAACATACAAACCATAGTTTCTGCTTTTTCCAAGGCTCCGGTCTTCACATTAACGGATCTGAATCCGGAAACAGGCAGTTTTGCCGGAGGGCATTATATTAATGTGAGATCTCTGGCAGAAACCTGTATTGATGTGCTATATCGTATTCTGAATGGGGAACAGCCTCGTGATATGCCCCTTATGATGGGAGGAAAACCTAAGACGATACTGAATTATACGCACCTCTCGCACTATGATATTCCGGTAGAGTTATTCCCTTCAGAGGCGGTTTACGTACAAGCGCCTCCAAGTTTCTGGGGAAAAAATAAGTGGACTATTATTACGCTGATAGTCATATTCTCATTGATAGCCATCATCATTATGATGCGGATGCGTGCCTATGCTCTCAAACAACGCTCACGTGAGCGGAAAATCAAGACGTTGAAGGATAATAAGGTTTTTCTGGAGAATCTGTTCAGCAACCTATCAGTGGCAGTTGCGGTACGGGATATACAAGACGGGTTACAATTCCTTTTTTGGAATAAAGAGGCCGAACATATATTCGGGATCAGCCGGAAAGAGGTAATGGAAAATATGAATGCGGCTTTGTCTTCCAGTGAGATGATGCAGACAATGAATCGGAACGATCTGGAAATACTTGAAAAAGACAAGCGGTTTTCCGGCTTATGCCGATTCAATGCTCCGGATAGTAACGCACTTTTCCTTTATGTAAACAAACGCATCATTTCACACCCGGATGGAAGAAGATGGCTGCTTATGACCGCCTGGGACATGACGGAACAACAACAGAATGTCGAAAAGCTGGCAGAATTGAACAAACGCCTGCAAACGGTCATGGAGGTTTCGCAGATGAGCCTCTGGACGTATGACATCAAGAAAGATATACTTACTTATGATGGTATCAATGGTATCTCAGAAATCATGCCTACAGGTAATCAATGCAAATTGAATAACTTTTTGGACCTGATTTCTCCTGAAATGAGAGATCGTGTCAGCAGAAATGTTTTCAGATTCTTGAAGGGGGATGTACCTTCACTTCACGAGGAATTTACTTTGTACAAAAGCTTTAGCCGGACATTGGATACTCCAGTCTGGATATGTAGCCATTCAACGGTATTGAAATATGACGCAGAAGGAAATCCTGCAATAATAGTTGGTGCTAATAAAGATATCAGTGAGCAGAAGGTGCTGGAAGAGACTCTCCTTCAGGCAAAAAGATTGGCTGAAGAAGCGAATAGGCTGAAAGATGTATTCTTGGCGAACATGAGTCACGAAATCCGAACGCCGCTCAACTCCATTGTCGGTTTTTCCAGTCTGCTGGCTGAAACGGAGGATTCTGACGAACAAGCCGAGTATTCGGGAATCATCCAGAACAATACGGAGTTATTACTCCAGTTGATTAATGACATATTGGATCTTTCTAAAATTGAAGCGGGAACAATGGAGTTCGTCTATAAGGATGCGGATATATATGCCCTGTTTTCGGAACTCGAAAAGACAACCCGTTGGCGTGTGAAGGAGTCTGCCGTGGAAATCATCTTTGAAGACTCTCCCCAAGGAGTGGTGCTGAGGATTGATCCGAACAGGTTCATGCAGGTGGTCAATAATTTTATGACAAATGCCATAAAGTTCACCCACCATGGCAGTATCCGTTTTGGATATAGGAGGCAGGGAAACGGTGACTGGTATTTTTATCTGACGGACACAGGCGAGGGAATACCTGCCGAGAAAGCAAAGACAGTCTTTGACCGTTTTGTAAAGTTAGATGCTTTCAAGCAAGGTACGGGACTGGGACTTTCTATCTGTAAGAGTATAATAGATCGCTTTGGCGGAGATATCGGAGTCGATTCGCAGCTCGGCGTAGGTTCAACCTTTTGGTTTACCCTACCTGGTAAAAGAATGGCAGTAGATTGATTGAACAGGTAAAATTACGAGTTATGTATAAGATAATAAAGAGTCGTTTTTGGTTCCTTTTGTTTGTAATGTTGTGTGAGGTTGTATGGATAGGGGCAGTGCAAAGTGCCCCTTCCAGACAGCTGGTTATCAAAGGTGACCGGGCTTTCCCGCCTTATGAGTTCATCAATGACCAAGGAGAGCCGGATGGTTTTAATGTCGAACTGATCCATGCTGTCATGAAAAGAGTGGGTATGCCCTATACGCTTTCTCTGGAGTATTGGCCACAAGTGGTAGAGGAGTTTCAGGCTGGGAAAGTGGATGTAATAACAGGAATCATGTACTCTAACCGTCGGGCGGAAATATTCAAATTCGGAGCAATCCATACCTTTGTTTATCAGGATGTAGTATATCGCAAAGGACGTACCCCTATTACCAAGTTGGAAGATTTGGAAGGACTGGAAGTTATAGTACAGGATAGAGCCATTACTCAGGAGATATTGGAGAATATGGCTATTAAGACACATATCATTGTTGTACCGGATTTATATACAGGGCTTCGCATGTTGTCCGAAGGAAAGCATGACGTAGCTTTGTGCAACGAAGAAATGGCATTGAGCATCATAAAAAAATTAGAACTAGACAATCTGGAAATGTCTGAACTTGATTTACCTCCCGACGAGTATTGTTTTGCAGGGAAAAGCGATTCGTTATTGACGGTCATAGACAAGGCTTTTTATAAGTTGCAGCGTGAAGGCGAGTATGACCGGATATTCAATAAGTGGTTCAGCACTCCTATTCACAGAGTTCCCCACTGGATTTATATCACATTGGGTGTATTGGTTATAGTGGTTGCCATCAGTTATCTGTTTATAATCTTGTTGCACAGGCAGGTAAGGAAAGCAAATAATGAGGTGAATGAGTATGTACGAAAGATGCGTTACGTATTTAATCATAGCAACATTTTGATATGGGAATTCGATGTTGCCACCCGAATGCTCCGGCTGGACTTTGGCGACGAGAGCCTGCAAGAAATTATATCCATAGAGGAACTACTTCAGGAACGGATTATCCCATCCCAACGGGAAGAAGTCCGCATGTTTATGGAGCGTCTGGCCGATAGACAGGAAGAAGATTTCACCTTACAATGGGAAATGCTTCCACAGAAGAATAGTGAAAATAAGGATGCACGCTATGCTATCATCAACGGGATGCCGATGAGGGATGCTAATGGGAGAATTATAGCTTACTCCGGGGTAAGGCGTGACGTGACAGACCTTATCTGTACACAGAACAGGCTGGAGCACGAAACGCAGCGCGCTTTGCAGGCCGATAAGTTGAAATCTGCTTTTTTGGCCAATATGAGCCATGAAATACGTACTCCGCTGAATGCGATTATCGGCTTTTCCGGATTGCTGCAAGAAACAGATGACCCGCAGGAACGGAAAGAATATTCGCAGATTATCAATACAAACAATGAGCTGCTGCTTAATCTGATTAACGATATATTGGATCTCTCGCGTATAGAATCCGGTGAGGTAACACTGTATAATGAACATTTTGATCTGGCTTGTTATTTCGAGAAGTTGTCCGCATCCTTACAGCAACGGTGTGTGAATCCTGATGTGGAGTTTATTGTAGACAAACCGTATGCAGAGTGTAATGTTTATCTGGATCGTAGCCGCTTGGCACAGATATGTACCAATTTTACTACTAACTCCATCAAGCATACTCAAAAAGGCAGTATTAAAATAGGCTATTTATATAAAGACGGCGGTATTTGGATCTATACGCAAGATACCGGCAATGGTATACCAGCTGATAAGCAACATCTTGTTTTTCAACGATTCGAAAAGCTAAACCCTTTCGTACAAGGTACAGGATTGGGATTATCTATTTGCAAGGCGATTGTCGATGCCTGCGGTGGTAAAATTGGATTTACCTCCAAAGAAGGAAAAGGTTCCAGGTTTTGGGCATGGTTGCCATGTGAAGTAGAAATTGTTTGCTAAAGATGAATTGTAAGATGAAGCATAAAAGAGTATATATATTATTTCTGATAGGGTGGACGATGAGCCTTTCCCTGCAAGCACAGAATAACCCTTTCAAGATAGATGATGAGCTATATGCAGACTATCAACGCTGCAACAAAGTATTGAAAGAGAAGGTTGTTCTTGCCATGGCCGACTCCCTGTTTCACAAAGCAGCCCGGAAAGGAGATGTGAAAGCGCAGTGCCTTGCTCTGCATCTTAAAAGTGACCACTATTATTATGTAGAAGATATCCCCACTCTGCGAAAAGCAATAAAGCGTGTAAGGGACTTTGCCATAAAGACTCCGTACAAACAGTATGTCTTCAGTCCTTGGGCAAAGTTAATAACTTATTATACAAGGCAAAGGGACTATGGTGCGGCAATGAAAGAAGTGCAAGCCTATCGGGAAGAAGCCATCCGCTTGGATAATGCATATGCCATATCTTTTTCCTATCGTTATATAGGGAATATCTACTTGTTACAAGGTAATCACGTGAGAGCCATCCAAGAATATATAAAAGGCATCCATTATAGCATCACACAACATGAAACGACCAATCTGCATGAGATCTATCTGTCTGTTGGAAAAGCTTATCGTTATATGAAGCAATATGATTCAGCTTTCGTGTATTTTGAAAAGGTTTTGGAAATGATGCCGGAAAACACAAAGTTTAATATTTATTTGCCCATGTCCACTATGGCTTTAGAACAGAACAAAATGGAAATCGCTACGCAATATATGGAAAAGATGGAGAAGTGGATAGCCAAATATCCGCTTCATGGTGCAGACCGAGATAGCTACTTTGCACATATGTCCCGATACTATAGTAAGTGTAAGAATTTTAACAAGGCCATATCCATGACTGATTCTATAAAAAACACATTCTCACTAGCCCAACAAAAATATCTGCTATATAGTGATATGGCAGATTATGAGCAGGCTTTCAAATGGTTGAAACAGCTTCGCGATATGGAAAAACAAAAGGCGAACAAGGAGGTGAATGACAAATTGAACGAATTGACCGTACGTTTTGATACGGAACGCCTGAAGGCAGAGAAGAACCGCCTGGCTTTGCAGAACTCCCAGCTTAAACTACAACAGACTGAGAACGAAAAACAACTGATAAAAACAGAGCAGGAACGTACCCGGCTGGAATTAGATAATAGAGAACTGGCACTGAAACAACAACAAAATGAATTGGACAAGAGCCATGAGGAAACCATTTATCAGCAGGAACGGGCAAAGACCATGGAGATGTACAGTCGCCAGCACTTTACTATGTCTGTCATATTAGGGCTACTTCTGCTTGTTCTCCTTGTTTTTGCGGTTATCTACTATGTCATGCGTCGCCACAGTATGGAACATCTGCGCCGGGAGAAGGAAATAGCTGTAAAGGCTCGTGGACAAGCGGAAAGTGCACGTGAGCAAGCGGAAGCAGCCCGGAAGCAGGCAGAAAATGCCAATCGCCTGAAATCCCTCTTTCTACAGAATATGAGCCATGAGATACGTACTCCGCTGAATGCCATTGTTGGCTTTACCGAGGTGTTGAATAGTGATGAAGATTTGGGACTTACGGAAGAAGAACGGAAAGAGATGCTGGAGCTGATAAACACCAATACCGAACTACTCACCACTTTGGTAAATGATATTTTGGACTTATCGAGGCTAGAAAGTGACACCTATACCCTGTCCCTCTCACCTGTTTCTATTACAGAACTATGCCATGCGACACTTGCTAGTATCGCCCACCGTATATCCCCCGGTGTGGAGCTTCGTATCGATGAACCGTCCAATGCCAACGAGCTGATATTAAATACTGATATAGCCCGTCTGCAACAGATACTTACCAATCTTTTGACCAATGCTTGCAAGTATACTGAGGAAGGGAGTATCACTCTTGCTTATCGGCACGATAAAACGGAATGGGAATTCTCTGTGACAGATACCGGTTGCGGTATCCCTCCGGAAAAGGCGGAAACCATTTTTGAGCGTTTTGAGAAGCTGGACTCATTCAAGCAAGGTACAGGACTTGGATTGAATATCTGTCGCCGCATAGCCGAACTGGTGGGTGGACGGGTATACTTGGATACTTCCTATACAGGTGGCGCACGGTTTGTATTTATGCATCCGGTGATTATTAAAAAGGAGAAAACAGAATGAGAAAGAGGATAATACACATATATTTATTGGTTATATTCATTTTCAGCCTAAACTCATGTCTTTTCTTACAAGCGCAGAACAACCCTTTCAAGATAGATAATGGTTCATATACCTACTATACACGCTGTCAGAAGATGCTGAAAGACAAGCAGGTGCTGGCAGTAGCCGACACCTTGTTCCATTATGCCGGGCGGAAAGGTGATGTTAAGGCGCAATGCTTGGCGTGGCATGTCAAATGCGACCACTATTATTATATAGAAGATATACCCTCTCTTCAGAAAACGATAAAGGATGCACGGAAGTTTATAGAGAAAACGCCCTTTCATCAGTACTTGTTCAGTACCTGGATGAGGTTGATAAGTTATTACGAACGGCAAAGATGGTATGGCAGAGCATTGGAAGAGGTGCAAGCCATGCAAGGGGAAGCCATCCGCTTGAACAACGGGTATGGCATCTCATCAAGCTATAAGCACATGGCAAATATCTATTCCTTCCAGAAGAATCATGCAAAGGGTTTGGAATTGCATAAAAAGGCATTGGAATATGCAATCTCAAATAAAGAAACCAATAGTCTGAGTAGTATCTATCAGAGTATAGGAGCCATTTATAGCAGATACCCGGAGCAGAAGCCAAGATTGGATTCTGCTTTAGTTTATTTTCAGAAAGCATTGGAAACAGCATTGAATGGAATGCAAAAAATAGGAATTTATGCCCGCATGGCTTCCGCTGAACTGGATGCAGATCACCCGGATGCTGCATGGCCTTATTTGCAAGAAGTAGCATTCTTACGGAAAAAATATCCGCTATATGGAGCAACAAGCGATACATATTTTACCACTTTGTCCAATTATTACTGGAGAAAGGAAGATTTGGACAAGGCTATTTTATTCAGCGATTCCATAACCAGTAAGATAATACAAGCCCAGCTGAAAAGGTTGATTTACCAAAGATTGGGGGATTATAAGCAGGCTTATGAGTGGTACAACACTTATATCGGCTTAAGAGATTCCACTCGCACAAGAGAAACAGACCAGTTGTTAGCTGATCTGGCCTCCCGTTTCGATAACGAGCGGTTAAATGCGGAAAAGAGCCGCTTGGAATTGCAGAATTCCGAGATGCGCATTGCCCAAATGGCCAGCGAACGCCGCTTACTGGAAATAGGTTGGGAACGTGACACGCTGATTCTGAGAGCTATCCGTCTGGAGTTGAACAATAAGGAACTGACATTGCAGCAAAAGGAGGAAGAGGCAGCGCGCAACCGGGCAGAAGCACTCCGGCAATCGGAACGTGCGGAAAGCACCATCCGGCAAAATCATTTGAAGAATATCATCCTGGGCATAGTGGTGCTATTTTTATTCCTGGTCATTCTTTTTCTCTGGCATTACATCATACACAGAAGAAAAATGGAGATGATTGTCCGGAAAGAAAGAGATATTGCCTTACAAGCTCAAAGTGAAGCTGAGCAGGCACGTCAGGAAGCCGTAAACGCCAACCAACTGAAATCCCTCTTTCTACAGAACATGAGCCATGAGATACGTACTCCGCTTAATGCGATTGTAGGCTTTACCGAGGTACTCAACAGCGGTGAAGATATGGAGCTCGAACCCGAAGAGCGCAAGGAAATGTTGGGGTTGATTGAAACTAACACCGAGCTGCTTACCACCCTGATTAATGATATTCTGGACTTGTCTAAATTGGAAAGCAATACCTATGTATTAAATCCAACTCCCGTCGGTGTGAGTGAACTTTGTCATTCGGTTATAGCCAGCATGGCTCACCGCGTACCGTCCGGAGTGGATTTGCGCCTGGAAGAACCCGATGCAGCCCATCAGATGGTATTGAATACGGATGCCGCACGCTTGCAACAAGTGCTGAATAACTTTCTGACTAATGCCTGCAAGTACACCGAGCATGGAAGCATCACTTTGGCCTATCTCATGGTGGGTAACGCTATTGAGTTTTCGGTAACTGATACCGGAAGTGGCATTCCGGCTGACAAGGCAGAAAGTATTTTTGAGCGTTTTGAGAAGTTGGATAACTTCAAGCAAGGAACGGGTCTGGGCCTGAATATCTGTCGCCGTATTGCCGGTTTGGTAGGCGGACATGTATATGTGGATACATCCTATGTAGAAGGTGCACGCTTTGTATTTCTGCACCCAATTCTTCCGTAAGATAGAAAAAGTGTATTTTTACAAGATTTTTTAGAAACAAACAATATGCAATACTTAGGTGAAATAATATCGCTGGTCGTAGCCTTCTCGTGGACTATCACTGCATTATGCTCGGAAGTAGCGAGTAAGAGATTGGGTGCTTTGCAACTAAATGTTTTCAGAATGTTGCTATCCATGCTATTATTGTCTGTTACCCTATGGATATTTACCGGTAGCCCACTCCCCATGTATGCAGACGCGAAAACGTGGCTGTGGCTCATACTATCCGGGGTAGTGGGTTATGTGTTGGGCGATTACTGCCTCTTTAATTCCTATATACTGATAGGCTCCCGCTTCGGCCAGCTCTTTATGACGCTCGCCCCCATCGCTGCGGCCATCTCCAGTTGGTTCATTTTGGGTGAAAGACTTTCCTCTCAGGCGATAGCAGGAATGGTAGTCACCGTAACAGGCATCGGAATCTCTGTACTCAACAAAGGAGCTACCCACAAAGTCAGTTTGAAACTCCCCTTAAAAGGGGTGTTGTTTGGTATAGGTGCCGGTGTAGGGCAAGGTGTAGGACTGGTTTTGAGTAAGGTAGGCATGAATTATTATGCCAATTCCATCCCTGACGGTATGGATAGTGTTACCAACCTGCTCCCGTTTGCTTCTACTTTTATCCGCGCCATTGCCGGGTTAGTCGGATTTGTGGCGGTAATGGCCGTGAGAAAAGAATTCTGTACTATGAAGTTAGCTATGAAAGACCGAAAAGGTGTCAATGCTGCCATTGGTGCTACGCTGACGGGACCTTTCATTGGAGTGTCTTTGTCACTGATGGCTGTACAATATACCGAAGCAGGTATTGCTTCTACTCTGATGGCATTGACCCCGATATTTATTCTTTGGCCGGCTTATGTACTGTTCAAACAACGGGTAACTGTTAAAGAAATCATTGGTGCTGCCATTAGTGTTGTAGGGATTTCATTGTTTTTCTTGTAGTGTATGTTGCATTTGTATATACCGTGTCTGCAATAACATCTCCGAACAGTAAAGCAGTACAGGTGAAAAAGTAGTTTTCAATTTTCCAGTGGGTGAGTAAATACAAACCGTGCTCCACCGGTGTATGTTGTATCCACCCATATCCTGCCACCCAATCTCTCAACATTCATTTTGCAGATGGAGAGCCCTAGTCCGGTTCCTTGGGCATATTCGTTCAGTTTCTCAAAACGTCCAAATACCTTTTCCGCTTTTTCCGGAGGAATACCGCAGCCGGTGTCTGCAACTGCGAATTCCACTTCATTACTATCTTTCAATACGCGGATGGACAAACAAATACTCCCTGATGGGGTAAACTTACTTGCATTGGTTAATAGATTAATCAGTATTTGCTTGAGCCGTTGTTCATCTGTCCTCAGAATTAGTAAGTCTACCGTGCTTTCAAATCGATATTCTGCTTCAGTGCGGCGTGTTTGTTCTACTGTGCTGAGCACAATTCCACACATGCTGACTACCTCACAATCAGCGAAAACAAATTTTGTTTTTCCGGATTCCAAGCGAGAAATATCCAATATATCATTAATCAAATGAAGTAATAGTTGAGAGTTGTTTTGGATAATCTTATTGTATTCTGATTTTTCTTCCCTGCTGCTTTCCTCTGCATTTGCCAATATATCTGAAAAACCTACTATTGCATTCAACGGAGTACGTATCTCATGGCTCATATTGGCAAGAAATGCCGATTTTAGCCTGTCGGATTCTTCCGCTTTGTCTTTTGCTTGGTGCAGTTCCTCGCCTTGCTGTCTCAGATGGGATCTTAATTTCCTGATATGACTGATATAAAAGAGCGCCATAAGAAGACATACAATCAGGAATATGATTATTGAAACTACTACAATGACTTCATACTTATATTGTTCGATAAACGGAATCGTCCGGTTTACCAGACGTGTGTCTTTTGGCAGACTTATGCTGTCTACTCCACACTCATGGATGCGTTTTACATCGAAAACATAGCCGTTTGGGATCTTATGGATGCAGACCTTCCGTCGTGTATCACGCTCTAAATAATCAATACAATCATTGGCTAGTTCTTTTCCTTGGATACAGTAATCCGGCATGTACCCCCCTAATGCCCAGTTACCCAAACCTACAGAGGAAAGCGTAAAGACTGGTAATTCCGGGTTGGCGTCATGCAGCATATAGGTGGTGTTTCCTAATACATAGTCTTCTGTACAGTCTACACGCCACGTACCTACCAGTACACAGGTACTGTCCGATACACTTCGTATTCTACCGTTTACTTCCATAAAAGTCTGTCGGTGCCCATCAAGAAGTTCCAGCTCGTATTCCGGAAATTTCTGCATCTCCTTTTTCAGCCATGTCTGCATACAGACACCTCCGAATGTATTGTCTGAAAGAAAAAGTATTTTAGAAGTATTGGGGTAAAAACGTTGTACCAATTGGATATTTTTCTCCAGATTATATTCATAGACATACCCTCCTACGATATTGTATCCAGGAAAGTCCGTATAGATGTCTTTATTCTCCGGTTCCCAGTTTTGCAGGCTGGTCGAGTCTTTTGGCAAAATCAGGGTATTACGGCTGACCAGACCGCATAGGGCAGGCATATGTTGGACCTTATCCGGATCTTGGGAAAGATAGGCAGACCAAGCCTCCTGCCCCAGCAGAACAACTAGAGCAGGAGTATTGCTACCTATATATTTCAAAAGGATCTCCTCCATTTTTTCTCTCCATAGATAGGCTTCGGAAAGATTCTTGCAGTTCAACGTTTCAACTGCGACCCTGTAACGTCCGTTGCGAGCTTTATAGGCTTCCATAAAAGCCGAGATGTTTTCTGAGGTTCTATGTATATCGGGATTATATGAAGTAATAATCAAAATCACTTTATCTGGTGTCTGGTACGCATGAAGTGGAAGTAATACAAACAGTATTATATAATTAAATATGATAAGCTTTAGCAAGTGTTTCATCATCTGTCTTAATATTATTCAAATTATATATATGATTTACTTTCTCTTCAAAAAACTTCTAAACTGAAGGAGGACAATCTTCTAAAATTAAAGTTCATCCTTCATATTACAGTAACAATTCAATTCTAAAATCCGTTATATTTTTCCAATAACAGACTTTCATCCCCGCTAGAAATATTCCGATTACAAAGGTAAAGGTTGATATTAACAAGAAAGTATCTATTTCGGTAAAAAAAGTATTTAAATAATCCGACGCATATGAATACTAAAAAATAGGATACTATGAGTTTTATATTTCATCTTTTGGTTTATATTAGATTATTATTGTAACAAATATAGTATATTCCATTATCACCTTCTTCGCTCACGATATGTTTAAACTTTTGTTTGCTATTAGTAATTTGATGCTTTTTATATCCAGTAAAAATTGTATTACTATACTTTTATACCTACTATTTTTACCTTAATATATACTCAACGCAAGAATCTTATCGCCTACCTTTAAGCAAAATATCTGAACCAAATGTTCTTTATCCAAAAGAACCATAGATTCCGTTCGAGTAATTCAACTTCCATACGCATTTACGTTGGAGATATAGGAATAGGTATTGCTAAGGACAATCAACAGCGTGCTTTTGAACAGTTCGAGAAGTTAAAAAAACAGGTTTGAGACTGGCTATTAATAATGAAAAGATAGGTGTAAATAATGAAGAAGATCAAGGAGCGACTTTCTAAGCATGGTTCCTATGTCATGCAGAAAACTCCTAAAAAAGAAAAGTCATGAAAAAAAACAAATCTTTAAACACTGTTCCACAAATGGCGACAGTGTCGGAAATGCCTCGTTGCATTCTTGTTGCGGAAGACAATGATAGTAATTATTTATTAATAAAAGCTATATTGAAGAAGTGTGATTTGACAAGGGCTTGTAATGGGGCTGAAGCAGTAGCTCTTGCTATGCAACATCATTATGATGCTATTCTGATGGATATTAAGATGCCGGTAATGGACGGATTAGAAGCAAACTCGTCGAATTAGGGAAGTGGATAAGAGCGTACCGATCATAGCAGTTACAGCCAATACCTTCGATTCAGATCGAGCCAAGGCAATTGAAGCCGGGTGCAGTGCTTTTATAGCTAAGCCATTAAAAAAGTCAGATTTAGAGATGGTTTTAAGAAAGTAATAGTTTGGTTATTTTAGCCTCATCTTTCAATATGATTTGCAGTAAACTTACACGTATTCTTATAAGTACCAAATATACCCGAAAGAATACTTTAAACATGAGATAGACTTTCACCAATACAAAATAAAGAAAGTATCTTTGACCCAATATTAGTATAAAGAGTATGACCAGTAAAAGAAGTATGTCGGAATTATGTACACGCAAGCAAGAAGAGTGTATGTACTTTACCCCGGTTAGTTCCGTAGGATTTGAAGATTTACACCTTTCGGAACCTAACTTCCAGTTTGTACATAATACAAATGATAATTATATGTTATTTGTATTGTCCGGAGAGATTAAAATGACATTTAGTCAATATCAAAATAAAATATTCGAAGAAGGTAAGATGTTTTTTCTCCCTCGGAATATGAGTTTTATAGGAACAGTGGTTAAATCAGCACACGTGGCTCTGTTAAAATATAACAGCATAAAATTCGAATGTATGGAAGACCGGATACGTTTGCTTGTCAAGAAAAAAGCAGAGGGCTCTTATACGTGGGACAAGGTAAATCTTAAGCCTGAATTGAGGCAATGTGTGGAGGAACTTATTCATTATAGGAAACATGGGCTTTCCTGTAATCATATCTATATTATAAAATCGCAGGAAATATATCTAATCTTCAAACATTTTTATACTGATGATGAACGCATACAAGTTTTCTACCCATTTATCGGTCAAGACCCGAATTTCGCCGAATTGGTAATAAGTAATTATATGTATGCGAAAACAGCCGAAGAACTTGCTACACGTTTGGGATACGGTATTAAAACATTTCGTGAATTATTTAAAGAGAACTTTGGAGAAACCCCTTATAAATGGATGCAGGAACAAATGGCTCACCAGCTTAAAGGTAAGTTAATGAAAAAGGAAATTCCGTTCAAGCAGATTATGTTCGAGTTCAGGTTTACTACCACTTCTCATTTCATAACATTCTGCCGCAAACATTTTGGTGGAACTCCAACGGAAATACGTAATGGGAAAGTGCCCGATGAGTAGCCACTGATACCTAAGAGTGAAAAATAATATCAACTTATTACATTTGAATAAACTATACCAGAATATAACATTCCGTATTCTTATCTGATAAAAATATATGGGTAAAGAAATATATAGGTTCTTTTGTATATCATAAAATTACACATGGATCTAATGTACGTATAATGTGCATAGACTTAGAGACAACTCCCAAAGATAATCTTTTTGGATTATGCAAATTCGCTTGACTAAAATATTTAAGTACTATTTTTACCCTAATTTATACTTGCAAATATACACCAATCGCTAAATTTGCATAAATTAGTATTGCTAATTCTGAAGTATAAATCTATAACCGGTAGAATAGAAATATCTGGAAGACTCCTGCATATTTTTTATGAAACGTAATGAGAGGATTACAAATATGAGAAAAGTAGATGTAATAAAAGAAATTATAGAAAAAACAAGTATTGACCGAACCAAAGTTTCAATCATTATAGAAGCATTTATGAACACAATAGAATCTTCTGTTATTGATGGACAAAAAGTTATTTTTCGTGGATTCGGCACTTTTCAACTGAAACGTCAGAATAAAAAGGTAGCTCGCGATATGTATCGAAACATCAATATTGTTCTCCAGCCATATGATGTACCAACATTTAAGCCTTCTGTCGAGTTTTTGAATTTATTAAAAAATAATCATAGTTGAAGGAAAAGCATTTTTAAGAAAGTAAGAATTATTGTTTAGTTAATAAAAAGGGAGTTCTACTCCTCTATAAGATGGATTAGCTGTGAAGTTCATCCTCTTGATAAAGCAAATAAATTGAATTAGTATTTTAATTATAGAGATTTTTTAATATGCTGATTGGGAAGGGGAACTGTGATAGTTCTTCTTTCCAGAATTTAAGAGGTTTAATGATATAGAAAACTCTATCTCCATATAGGAAAGATTAGGTTGCAATCTCTTTGATTTGTATTCATGGCTTAATTATTACAGTTTTGAAGGATAGCTTCTTATTTGGGATAGAGTTGTTATACTGCATGAAGTAGTTTTTCCTCAATGGATGATGATAAGAAAGGAATGAACTGTGATAGCTCGTTCCTTCTTCTATAATAAAAAGGATGTAGTCATTCAATTAGCTTTGGGTATCTATCCGGCAATAAATTAGGTTACACCTTGATATTATAAAAAAATGCAAATAGAAAAGCAAATGTCTATTAGTGTTTGATTTTTAAACGTTGATTTATAAATTAACTTAAAAACAAAACAACCTTATTTCTATATGAAAAAGATAATATGGTTTTTGGGACTGCTATTCCCTCTATTCTGTTATGCTCAGATTTACAAGTATATCGGAGTAGAAGAAGGCCTGAGTCACCGACGTGTATATGCCATAAGTAAGGATTCTAAAGGATATATGTGGTTTCTTACTCATAGTGGCATAGACCGCTATGACGGGAAGAATATCAAAACCTATCATTTGATGGATGGGAGTGAAGAGTTGAGTTCACTGATCAATCTGAATTGGCTGCATTTGGACAATGAAGGTCGGTTGTGGGAAACCGGGCGCAAAGGTCGCGTATATTGTTATGATATAAGAAGTGATATGTTTCGTCTGTTGTATAAGATTCCAGAAGAAAACACTTCTGTACCCATACTTGTCACTCATAGTTTCATTGACTCGAATGAAGTTATATGGTTATGCAATGACCGTTACATTTATCTATACGACACCAATTCCCGAACTGTAGAAAGGTTGGAAAACCGTTTGAATGAAAGTATAAAAGGCATTATACAGATAGCCCCCGACCGTTATTTTATAGGTACCGAGAAAGGGGTACACCATGCTCGATTGAGAAATCGGGAAATGACCCTCCTCCCCTGCGACAAACTCGACAACCTGAATATAGAGGTTAATAGCATGTATTTCGATAAAGTCTTACGTAAACTGTTCATTGGCACTTTCCAACAAGGAATATATATCTACGATATGAATACAAAAACCACTTTACGGGGAGCTCCGGGAATGGAAGAAATAAGTATTCTCCGTATATGTCCTTTTGAAGAAAACTCATTGTTGCTGGCTACGGAAGGTGCAGGTGTTTTCTGCATGAACAAGATGACTTATAAAGCTATTCCTTTTATTGTTTCCGGTCATAAGGATTATGCAGGTTTAAAAAGCAACACGGTTCCTGACATTTACATTGATCATGAAAAGCGTATCTGGATGGCAGATTTTCCTTTTGGTGTTACTTTATGTGACCGTCGTTACAGCAATTATAATTGGATGCGGAATATAGAAGATAATCCGCAATCCTTAGTGAACAATAAAGTGAATGTCATTATGGAAGACAGCCAAGAGGACCTGTGGTATGGAACCGGAGATGGGATCAGCTTATATTCCCGGCATACAGAAAAATGGCATACTTTTTTCTCTCCTATAACAAACCCTGCTGCTTACAAAAAGGATCAGATTTTTATAGCCTTATGTGAGGTGAAACCAGGCATCATCTGGGCGGCAGGATATGGTTCGGATATTCTACAGATAGACAAGCATAATCTATCTGTAAAATTATTGGATATTTCGGAAATGGAGTCAGACAAAGTACGCCCGGACAAATATATCTGCGAGATTATTAAAGACTCACAAGGCAATATCTGGTCGGGAGGTTATTACAATCTGAAATGTTTTGATAGTACACTGCAGAATGTCAGGCTATATAGGGGATTGAATTTTATCACGGCATTGGCAGAAAAGGATGCACGACATATATGGGTAGGTACGGCCGTTGGAGTTTTCTTGCTGGACAAGCAGACCGGAAATTTCAAGGGACTTGAGCTACCTGTAAAAGCCAATTATGTCAATGCATTGAATCAAGATGCTAATGGCAAACTGTATATTGCCACTAATGGTTCCGGATTGTTGGTTTATGATAGTAAGGAAAACAAATTTAACCATTACGATACAGCAAACAGTTCTTTGATATCAAATAATGTCTACAGCGTATTATTCAGCATGAATGACATTGTAATGATGAGTACCGAAAAAGGGCTTAGCGCCTTTATTCCCTCTAAACAGATATTTCACAACTGGACGAAAGACCAAGGACTTATGCCTAGTAATTTTAATCCGCAAGCAGGTGTTATAAGGAAGAACGGAAACTTGGTCTTCGGCAGTTCTAATGGAGCTGTGGAATTTAATCGAAAGATTAATATTCCGGAACGAAAAACTTCCCGCATGGTATTCCGCGATTTAAAGATTCTTTATCAGAGTGTGAATCCTTCTACGGAAGAATCACCGCTTACCAATGATATAGACAGTATAAAGGTCTTGAAACTAAAGAGTTCCCAGAACACATTTTCGTTGGGTATATCTTCTATTAATTACGATTATCCCTCCAACATTCTTTATTCATGGAAGTTGGAAGGTTTTTATGATGAGTGGAGCCAGCCTGACCGTCAAGACATTATTAGTTTTACTAATCTATATTCCGGTGACTATAAGTTGCGTGTCAGGGCGATTTCTAACGAAGACAGTGGATTGATACTCGAAGAACGTTCCATAGATATTATAATAGAAAAGCCGATATGGTTAAGCTGGTGGGCAGTCGGACTATACATACTGCTGTTCATATCCGGGTGTGCAATAATCATGCATTTCTTGTCTTTAAAGAAACAGCGTAAGTTGTCTGAAGAAAAAGTACGTTTCTTTATCAATACGGCACATGATTTACGGACTCCTATCACACTGATCAAAGCCCCGCTGGAAGATATTGATTCCAAGGAATCATTAAGCCGGGACGCAAAACTGAACTTGCAAACGGCACTGAGAAATACTAATTCACTTTTCCGGATGACTACTAATCTCATTAACTTGGAAAGGATAAACATGTATGCTTCCGAGCTTTATGTAGCTGAATATGATTTAGATGCATTCATGGCAGAAACGATAGAGGCTTTCCGTGCCTATGCGGCAGTGAAAGAAGTGGAATTGCGATATAAACAGAATCTTACGGATCTACACGTATGGTTTGACCGGGATAAAATGGACTCTATCTTGAAGAATCTTATATCAAATGCCATCAAATACACCCATGCTGGAGGAAGTGTAACTGTTTCGGTTGGGGAAACCATCCAATCATGGACTGTAGAAGTGAGTGATACGGGGATTGGTATTCCGGGGAATGAGCAGCATAAATTGTTCCGTTACTTCTTCAGGGCTACTAACGCTGTCAATTCAAAACTTGTAGGCAGCGGCATCGGATTGATGCTGGTAAAAAAACTGGTAAATATGCATCAGGGATATATTAACTGGGAAAGTACGGAAGGAGTCGGTACTACGGTGCGGATAAGCTTCCCAAAAGGTAAAAGACATCTCAAAAATGCAAACTTCGTTTCAAATGAAATTGGGCCAAGTATAGGTGTTGTTTCGGGTCAAGAAGAAACTTTCCCGCTTCCTGAGGAAGAAATACTTAGAACCGACGAAGACCGTTACCGATTACTGATAGTGGAAGATAATGATGAGTTGTGCCATTACCTAAAACGTACTCTCTCTGATCTTTATCAGGTGCAGACTAGCACCAATGGTAAAGAAGCATTATATATAACCAGAATTTATCAACCACACCTCATCTTATCTGATGTAATGATGCCAGAGATGGGAGGCAATGAACTGTGTTCGGCCATTAAAAGTGATATAGAAACTTCACACATTCCTGTACTATTACTTACTGCACTGAATGATGAAAAGAATATCCTGAAAGGACTTCAGACAGGGGCTGACGAGTATATTACCAAACCCTTTAATCTGGAAATCCTGCGTACAATTATTGCTAACACACTGGCTGCCCGTGCTACTCTCAGAGCAAAATACGGAAGTCTTAGTGAACTGGAGAAGGATGAATCCATTGTGGAAATGACTGGTGAACTGGGACCTCTGGATTGGAAGTTTATCAAAGAGGTCAATGCGGATATAGAAAAGAACTTGCAGGAGACGGAATATAATATAAATGCATTAAGTGCCTCTTTGTGTATGAGCCGTACTAGTTTCTATAATAAGATTAAAGCGCTAACAGGGCAGGCTCCCTCGGAATATGTCCGTCTGATACGCCTTAAACACGCGGCACGCATGTTAAAAGATGGAGTCTACAATATAACCGAAGTGGCCGAACGGACGGGATTCAACGACCCGAAATATTTCCGCGAGGTATTCAAGAAATACTACAAGGTTGCTCCAAGTCAGTATGCCAGTGGAGAGTCATCGGATACAGTGTAAGATTAGGCTTTACTATTTCTTCCTCAACAGAAACTTCTACCGGGTTAATTTATGTGTGGGCAAGTAGTTTTTATATAAATCCGCCTAAGGAAAGAAATTTTAAGGGAAAAACTGGTTATAGTAAAAAGGACTTCGGTAATTGTATACCGGAGTCCTTGAAAAATCCGATAAATAAAGATAATTAAATCAGATATGACTCTTATCTGCAATATTGTATGAAAGACGAATAATGAGCACTAATGTTTAGTCTTTGAACTTTAATGGTTGATTTTCGGGATTTAATCTAATTTCCACTGTACACATTGACCTTCAGCCTTGTCAAAAGGCTTTTTACCACTCTCACCCCATAACCATTTATCAAATGACGGATAAACAGTGTTTATACTCACTTTCTCTTGGGGATATTCTTTTTTCTGTGAAAGCACAATACCACAAGGCATCCCGTCCTTACCTACAGTCACTTCACCAAATCCGTTTGTCCCACCAAAAGCGGCATAGATACGTTTACCATTTACCTCTATGAAGAAACGGACACCTTCAACCGTATTTCCCGAAACTTCTTCTTTCAAAAGTTCTTTAGCTGAGGACTTATCTATTTCTACCTTCGACAACTGCGTATTGATAAAACCTTTCCGGTTATTAAATAAAGTTTTCCGAACGTTGGACTCTTTTATCTCGCTTCCATCCGGTAAAACCATTCCGAAATCGATAACTGTAGCATCACTACTTCCTAATGCGACGGGATACACAGTGACTTTCTCCAATTTAAGCCCGATATTTACACTTCCCTCTTTTTTAGTTTCCACCCAAAACACACAATCATTATAATCATTGTCCCCGTTTTCAGTATCTTCGAACATGACCATATATGTGTTGTTCCAAACCGTCATGACACCTTCTGGCAATAAAGAAGAAGCAACAGCTCTGCTCTGTACATCAGGTGTATAACTAATGTCAATGTCTTCAAAAACACCTTTTTCCAACGGTGCTGCCACACGGGTAATCATCAAAGTATCTCCGGAATCTTTGGAGGTAACCACACTAAGCATCCCTGAAGCAGGTGCGGGGATTTCCACTTCTTCAAAAAAATCAAAGCGGGAGATGTCGATTGGCTGATACACAGATACATCCTTTACACAGGAGGTAAAGGTAAATACGACCGCTAATAATAAAAACTTCTGTTTCATAACTAACCTTTTAAATATATTTTTCTAATCAATATAAAACATTGATATGAACTAAGAATATTACAAATAAATTCTATTGCGTTTATATGACCTGGCTACAAGATCTATTTTATAGTTTGCAAAGGAAACCTATTTGCGACAATAATAAAGTACCTATTAAGGTAAAAAGTATATGAATTAGAAAGTCTAATCAATCAATACTGTTAACAAAAATACAATTCAATACCCAAACACATAATTATATGATACTGATATGGCAGAGAATTACTCACATGGCCCCTTCAGACTGAGGTGCTTTAAAAATGCAATCCCAAATGTAATCCGTCCCTGAATATTTATATTTATAGCTATGTGTCTTCCCAGACAAAGGATGCTTGCTATCCTCTGTCGAGAAGATTAGCACCCTTCCTTGCAGAACATTAACGATTAGATTGATACTTTTTTACCCTAATGCATACCGATAGTAGTCTACAGTCCGCTTTTTTTTGTAAAATCATTCAATGTAATAATAAGTTTTTCATACAAAAGGGACATTCAAACAATTAAATTCAAGAAACCGATTATTCTAGAATCATCCAATAACTAAACCGATGAAAAAAATGAAGCAAAGACTATGAAATGTAATATCTATAAGCTCACTATCCTGCTTGCCGGAATGCTGGCAACAGCAGGATGCAGCAATGAGGTGGAACAAACATCCCAACTTGAAGTGGTTCACAAAGCCATGGGCAAAAAATTTGATATGGTTACACAGAGACTATTATGATTATGAATATAGGAATATCATCCGTAGTAACAGCATAACCAATCCCCTCGGGTTTCTTCGCATCCAGCAATCGAGAAAGGATGAGTGTGGGCCAGTGTAGCTACATCGGTTGCAGCAGCACAATAGACTTTGATGTACAACGTGTACATATTGCACCTCGACGAGTTCAACCTAGGCTGAAACTACGTTAACCTTGCTCTCGGCAGTCGGTTCGCCCCGTCTCAAAGTAAAGGTACTCTTATGCCGACACTTAAAAGTAATTATTTAACAAAAACGGACAAAATGAAAGAACTAAAACATAGGGAAAGCTTGGATAAATATACAATCAATCATTCTGCCTTCCTCCTTTAGTCGGCATAGTTTAACTCAAAGGGAGAAGCGCAAGACTTTTAATTCACTCCTTTTAATACCATCAAAAACCATGGCAGAACAAATCAAGTATCGAAAATCACCTTCAACATCCCTGCCAACCTCGGCAACGGCACTTATACGCCTAAACTGACTACGCACAGTACGACGGCAACACCAAACAACTAGTGAAATCTCCGCACTCGGTGGAAAAGACTATCTACATCGGTACAACTCCCACAGGCGGTGGCAAAAATTCGAACATTAGTTCTACGGAAACGTGAACGAGAATCCATTAAGATAAGTGAAAGTGACAGACATAAAGAAACATTTCATTTTATTCCGTTATTGGATACCTTTTTTACCCGAATACATACCTACAAAAACTTCTAATTCGCATACTTTTGTACACTTATTAAAAAGATAATAATATGTTTCTGATAGAAAAGAAACATTCTAACAACCCAATTTATATTGTACAAAAAAATGAAGAAATTATTTTATTTAATGGCATTCATCTCATTAGGCATGTTGAGTGCTTGTAATGATGATGACGATGCCCAACCGTTAATTCCTGCTGAAAAAATCAATGGGACCTATGATGGAAGTTCGGAAACTTTAGCACTAGCTTTAACTTACGGTGGCGAACCCCTAGTAGGTGGTAATGTCAGTTTTAACACGACCGATAGCAAGACGGCAAGTTTGACCTTAAAGAATGTAATTCCGGGAGCATCCGAAGTAACTATTGATAATGTGCAACTAATTGGAACCACAGATGCATACACTTTCAGTGGCTCATCTGCTTTCACACGAGCCGCCAGCGGTACAATTGAGTATTCCGGTTCTATCAAGGAAGCCCAGTTAGAGCTGAATATCAATGTGACAATGTCTGCAAGTACCTATAGCGGAAAGTACGCATTGGGAGGGCCAAGAATGGGTACAGAAGAAAAATGGGAGTGGAATTGGGATGAGTATGATGCTTTTGAAGCTGGTTCAAGAAATGACCCTCCTACTATCGAACGCATCACAGCCTCAAATCCATTTACATGTTTATATCTTAGAGTCGACGTTGAACAGCCTGCTTATAATGCTACAAAATGGCCGGAAGGATGGGATTACGTAGACTATATAGATGGTAATAACATAGTTTACAACTATTCCTTGATGCTTCGTAATGCAGGTGTTTTATTATATCAAGTATTACAATCAGTAACGCTGGAAACCGATGGCAATATCACAGCCAACTACTCGTCTGATGCATTACAAATCGATACGAAATGGTTTACCTCTGGAATTACTCAAAAAGAAATAGAACAACTGACCGCTGCAAAAACATGGAAAACTTCTCCCAAGAATCTGACTTTCTGGTTTGAAAAAGATGGCATGATTTATGTAAAACCGAATATTGCAGCCATCATCACCCAAGTATTGGCAGATAGCGGACAAGGTGATGCTAGCATAATCATTGAAATGGTCAATCAGATTCTAAACAATGAAGATGCTGCAAATACAATCAATTCTTTGCTTAAAGGATTTCTAAAATTCGAGTTAGAACCCGCTACTATCAATCTTGTATTGTCATGGGTAAAAGACGGTGTACCTCTGAATATAAAATCAGAAGACGGGCATACTTATTTATATTTAGATAAAGAAACGATAGCAATATTGGCTAAAGAGTTCCCCCAATTAAATACACTTCTTATCGAAAGCAATCCTATGGAAATGGGAAGTATGCTTGCCTCTATATTACAGAATTTCACCAATCTTTTCAAATCAGGTGTCATTCAAGAATTTAATGTCGGACTGGACCTAGTAAAGCAATAATGAGCCTATAAAAGGCTTTGACTAATAAATCTAATCTAAAAACAAAATGAAAAGAAGTATTTATTTATTCGTGATGCTGTTTGCATGTATTTTGACAGCATTTACTGCCAATACCAAATCTTCCTATTCAGGAACTTTGGATATTAATGTCAATGGAACTGTTTCAAGTTCAATAAAAACGGTAAGTGTTACTGATAACGGGAATGGTACCATTACTGCTAGAATTCGAAATTTTAGTTACAGTATCTTTTCAGGTACAGTAACTATCACGGCTACCATTGATGCTAATGGTGTTTTGAGTAATCCAAGTGTTAGTTTCTCAGGTATCTCAATCAGTTCTGTAAGCATGAGCAACTCCTACATTACTCAAGATGCTTGTGAGATACATCTTGTAATGACAGCTATAGGAGACGCGATAACTGTTGATTTCTCCGGACAATAGTCTTTTATATTTTGTTTAAATCTGAAGAAAGAGGATGTGGCACTTCAAATAGCGCCCATCCTCTTTTAACATTAAAAACTGACTATAAATATAATCGATTGTCTTCCTTCTCACTAAACACCTAAAGCTCACAGGCATGGGGTCATCTATATATATATTTAGACATTGCAAGATTGAAAAATATATAAAGCTACTCCAGAGCATTTACAATGTAGGCACGGTTAAATCGTTCCGTTTTCGTTTACACCAAATACAACTTGTTTCGTTCAATGACGACTACTTTACTTTCATTTTCCATATGATTTTTTATTCATGAGTTGATAGAATCAGACATAATATCTTCATTTCGGCATTCTTCTCTCAAGATCTCGTACACGTCTGAAGCCCAGAAGTAAATTTTGCCGCTAAGTTTGAAATACGGTAGCTTGCCGGAGTTACTCCAGCGGATCAGTGTCCGGTCGCATACTTTTAGCATCAGGCGCATGTCTCGGCTGTCCAGCATCTATTTTCCGTTGAAACTAGTACTGCTTCCAGTGCCGTTTCCAACTTGGCAATCAGTTTTCGTTGTTCCTCAAAGTTTTCTTTTATCATCGCTTTGAGTTTTTCGATATCATTGTTGTTCTCTTCCATACAGATATTCTTTTGTGTGAGTGAGTTGCTTATCTTTGGCTGCAAAGTTTTAAAAAACGGGTATGAAAAAATAGAGCTGACGGTAACTGCCAGCCCCAAATTTCCTTTGTAGCTCACTTATCATCCCTGCCTTGTACAACTTCTCGTAATCTTCATTGTGTTGCTCGAAAACTTTGATTAGGATGTATTGGCGATGTTCCATTCTCTGCAGTGCACATGACGGCATAAGCCGGATTAGATATATTATTCAATACCAGTCGGCACAGCCTGCCCTTGAATCTTGTTGTATTTCAGTTCTCTTTTTCCCATTATAGCCATTTCCCCTTTTTTATAACCTTGTCATGACTTCACCTTGCCGTAGTT
>OBIM01000101.1_pt1 | contig 47854 bp, 36 predicted proteins | sample 1496191 | NCBI WGS metagenome assembly OBIM01 (sample SAMN00265067, study PRJEB22529) | human gut metagenome
GGTATATTTTGCCCGGATGAGGGCGCCGTAGCGGGCTACGGCAACTGAATTCGGGCGAAATATCCCGCAAAGTGGGGCGTGCAGATTGCGGGAATGATTTTTCAGACACGCTCTAGCTTACAGGGAATATAAATTTTCTGTAAGCCGGCCGCTTATTTTCATCTGGTAATATCGGGAGATTAAAGAGTTAATATGACTTCGTTCTTATCCTGAAGAAGTTTTTCAGGGATATAATTATCTGTTAATTTCTGTCCGTTAAGAACCAGACTGCAGCAGCCAGATTCTTTTTCGTCTGGATTTTCTACAGAGATATGAAGCTGTTTTTCACGGAAAACTTTCTCAATCTCAAAGTGTTTCCAGCTTTTTGGCACAGAAGGAGACAGTCGAAGTCCTTCAAGATCAGGGCGAAGCCCGAGGATACCTTCCACACATCCTACCATTACAGTAGAAGCAGTTCCTGTCAGCCAGTGAACATGAGAGCGTCCAAAGTGTTTGCTTGCTTTTCCCTCTGTAAACTGACCATAGCAGTATGGCTCAAGACGACGGATTTCGGCACAGTCATTCTGCGCAGCAGGAGAATTTTCCATAAAATAAGTAAAAGCACGTTCTCCATGACCGCGGAGTGCTTCAGCAAGAATCAGCCAGCCCTGGGATTGGGAGAAAATACCGGAGTTTTCTTTGGTACCCTGATTATAGATAACTGCCAGTGCACCATCGAAAGCATGTGCATGGTAAGGAGGATCCATAAGGATTGCGCCATATTCCGTATTCAGACGTTCATATACATTATTTAGTGCTGCGTCTCCCTGTTCCGGGGTAGCAAGACCACTGATAACTGCCCAGCTCTGAGGATTCAGCCACATATTTGCTTCAGGAGCAGCAGCTTCACCGATTCTTTCTCCTGATTCTGTATAACCACGTACGAAGCGGTCGTTATCCCAGCACAGTTCCTGAACTTTTTCGCCAAATGCTTTCTGAGTTTCTTCAAGATACTGTACATATTCTGTATCTTTTTTATATTCGGCAAAGATTTTCAGGATTGTCATTGCATAATAGAACTGTAAAGCAACAAAAGAAGATTCTCCGTTTGCACCCAGACGGAGACAGTCATTCCAGTCTGCATAAAGTCCGGCGGGCATTCCATGAGGTCCAAGGTGATCAAGGGAGAAGGCAACTGCACGTTTCAGATGTTCATATACAGTAGCTTCATCTTTGTTGGCAAAAGGAATCACTTCATCAAGAAAAGCAGTGTTTCCGGTTTCTGAAATATATTTATATACAGTTGGGAAAAGCCATAATGCATCATCTGCACGGTAAGCCGGATGGCCGGTTTCCTGTACATAAGAAGCATCATCCGGAGTATCTTCTTTTCCAGGTGTGTGAGTAAACTTGACAAGAGGGAGTCCGCCACCGTTATTTACCTGCGCAGACAGCATGAAACGAATCTTTTCCAGTGCCATTTCCGGTGCCAGATGGATGATTCCCTGAATATCCTGTACAGTATCTCTGTATCCGTATCCATTTCTGAGTCCACAGTAAATGAAGGAAGCTGCACGGGACCAGATGAAAGTCATAAAACAGTTGTATGCGTTCCAGGTATTAATCATAGTATCAAATTCCGGACTTGGAGTGCTGACTTTAAGATTATCAAGCTTACTGTTCCAGTCAGCTTTTAATGCTTCCAGTTCTTCTGCTACAGTTGGAGCCGGATTTTCGTAACATCTGATTACTTCAGCAGCTTCAGATGACGGTTTCATTCCAAGAAGAAAAGCAATTGTTCTGGTTTCACCTGCTTTAAGAGTTATTTTGCAGGAGAGAGCACCACAGGAGTTTTCATTATAGCTTGTCTTATCACCAAGATCACCACAGACAATACCTTCAGGGTTTCCATATCCATGGTAACTTCCGAGAAATTCATTTTTGTCCCCACAGTAAGAAGAAACCTCAGCACCTGCAAGTCCAAAGAAACGTTCTGTCACATTTTTCTCATCTACATTCTCATTTTCAGGAATTGCATCAAGATTTCCATGAATCTGCTGAGTAATTCTGTTTCCTTCGAACAGTGTACGAGAAATAAAAAGAGAGTACTGTAAATTAACCTGATCCTGTTCGTAATTGCTGTGGTTGGTAAACTCTGCATATCCGCTGAGAGTCAGGTTCCTTTCGTGATCAGAATGATTGGTCACAGATAATGCCCATACTTCATAACTTTTTCCAAGAGGAACATAGTAAAGGGCTTCTGAGTGAATATCGCTGTAGTCGGCAGAAATTTTTGTATAACCGATTCCGTGACGGCATTCGCTCTTATACTGAGTCAGATCTTTGCCTACAGGCTGCCAGGATGCAGACCAGAAGTCTGATGATCTGTCATCGCGAATGTAAATGTAACGTCCCGGCTGGTCAAAGTTATTAAAAACATAGCGCAGGATACGTCCGTTTGCACCGGATTTTGCAAAACTGTAGCCCCCTGCATTATTGGAAATGATTGCACCGTACTCCGGGGAACCCAGATAGTTTACCCATGGTGCAGGTGTTGCCGGATTAGTAATCACGTATTCTCGGTTTTCATTGTCAAAATATCCGTATTTCATATAGTAAATCCTTTCTGTTAGAACAATATTTATAACTGCCTGTCGACTGCTTTTATGGAGGCTGAGCAGCTATTGTTTTCAGGCAAGTGTCACTGTAATTTCATGAAGATCAGAAGAGAGGTTGTTAATAAATTCTCTGGAGATCATAATATGGGAATCTTCTACGATTTCTATTGCTGTTTTGTCGCAGTCCGCAGCGGCGATATGATAAGAACCATAATCTTTTCTGTCTGTGTTTCGGTAGGTAACATGGAACTGTTTTCCTGCAAAAGTAACAGAGACAGAAGCAGTTCCTGCTTCATCGAACTGTTCTGCCAGAAGTTTTGGATGAACCAGAAGGTTTCCGAAAACTCCACGGACACCAAAGACCTCTGTGATCATGGTAAAAAGATACCAGCTTGCAGCACCTGTCAGATAATGATACATGCCACGTCCGTCTGAACGGAAATATTCAGGAATTCCCGGGTAAATATGGCTGGTATCAAAGTCGAGAGCTGTATCAGACAGAGAACGCAATGCTTTCCAGCCTTCTTTTGCAAAGCCTCTCTGATATAAGGCATTTGCATACATAACTGCCATATGAGAGAAAACAGCACCGTTTTCTTTTTCGCCATAAGCGAAACCGAACATACGTCCCATATCAAACTTCAGTTCCTGAAAATCTGTGTTCAGGCGGTAACCGCCAATTTCTTTTCTGTAAAGATAATGATCTGCGCTTTTTACGATTTTTCTGATCTGCGCATCAGTGGCAACATTTCCCATAATAGAGAAAACCTGGCCCGTGAGCATCATACGCACCTGTTCATGGTGGAAACCTTCCACTGCCTCTCCATGATTATCGTAATAGCTGTTATACCATCCTTCTTCGTTGTCTTTGCCATCAATCCATTCCTGTGAACGGATATGATCTGTCAGCCAGTTGGATTTCTGGATCAGGTTGGCAGCAAGTGTGGAGAGAGAGAAGTTTTTCTTTCTGCCACTCAGGTTATGCCTGCAACTTTTGGCATATTCAGTAAGAATCTTTTTCTTTTCAGATACACTGTCAAACATATCTGTCTGGTCGTTCAGCAGGATTTCAATTTCCTCTGACAGCGGGATACTGGTTTCGCCTGCAGATTCCATAAGGCGTAATATGGAAGCAAGAGTGTGGAGATTGCCCGCATAAGCACAGGTAAAGGCAACACTTTCACCATTTTCTGCTGCCATATCCAGGGCATCGTTCCAGTCAGCTCCGCGGAGACGGTAAATATTATGAACACCTACATCATAAAAAGCGGCAAGCTGCTGGATCAGAATGTGCTCCAGAACACTTCCGGTATATACCTGACCGTCTTCGGTGCGCTGTTTATTTCCATATGCGTCATTCCAGAGAGTATCAATTTCTGTGCCGCGCATGGTTTGTGCATCTTTAAAATAAGGAACCTGTTTCTTAAGGATCTCTATATCTCCGGTCTGATTAATATAAAGACTGGTCGTGATTAGCGGCCAGAGTGCATGATCCATCCATACACGTGCGATTCCGTTTCTGTCAGCGATAAAATTGCCGTCACCGTCTCCGATAATAGTAGCATTTGTACCATCAATACGTACGCCGCCATAATTCTTTTCAATCATGGAACCTACATTCTGAGGATTCATCAGCAGAAGAGAAAGGCAATCCTGCCACAGATCACGCCATCCGCGTCCACCGCGTCCGTAATCATGATGAGGAAGGAAAGAACAGCCAAATAAACGGCGCAGGAATGGCTGGAAACTTACCCATTTCATATAACTGTCAAAGTCAGGATCCTGTGTGTGGAAGTCAACGTTTACCTGTTTTTTCCAGTAAATTCTGGTTTCTTCCAGTGCATTTTTCACTTTATCGGAAGTATTGTATTTTTCAAAAATATTTTCAATTTCTTCTTTACTGTCGGCAATGCCTGATAATAAAATAAAGTCTGTTTTTTCACCGGGAGCCAGTGTGAAAGATGAGAAACAGAAAGCACCCATTGCTTCCTTTCCTGCTGCCATACTGTGTGCGGGAACTCCTTTATATCCTTCATATACTGTGCGTGGATGTGTATAGGTACCACCTTCTCCGATAAAATCTTCTACAGTCGGATAATAGGAAATCGGATTTTCTCCCTTTCCGGAACAGCCATTTACATAATAGATTTTATGATTTGGCTGATGTCCCCGCTCGTCAAATGACATGGTGGGGCAGACGTTGATTCCATGTTCTGTTGTCTCGATACGATGGAGCATGGAAGTGACATTTCGATGATCACGAATGTTATCCGCACTTCTTCCGTAAACAGGAATTGCACCATATGCAGTAAATTTCTGTACAGTATCTGTCTGGTTTTCAACCGTCACATACATAATCTCCACATTATCACTTTTGGGGATAAAAGAAGTAACTGTGGAGATGAGCCCAAGTTCTCTGGAAGTCCTTTTCAAAGTCTGCCACATGAATCCGGCGGTTAGTTCACTGTCTTCCTGCCTGTCAGTAAAACGGTCGGCTTCCTGCTGAGTAGAGGAACCTGTTACTGAATAAGGAATGTGTCCTTCTTTTACGATCCAGAAATTTCTGGAAGAACGATTGTTATGAAGATTTTCGGAACTGACCGGTTCCAGCAGGAAGGTATCCTGATCAATTTTGCTGTCACCTCCAAGCACTGGTGTGACGGAACTTTTCAGACCTGCTTCTGATGCAAGAGGAAAATAAAGATAACTGGTATTTTCCGGTCTGTTCACACAAAAGCTTCCATGATTATCAATAAACTTAATATGTTTCAACATTTTTCTCCTTCCATAAATATTGTATGGAAATTATATCGGAAATGAGATCTTTCGGAAATAAGAAACATGAAGTAAGTATCAGAATCATGACATAAAATAACACAATTTCAGAAAAATATATGAGCAGGTAATGAATCAGATTGCAAATATTCATCTGGCTGATTTATAGAAAAATGGTACTTTTTATACAAAAATACTAATAAAAAAACAAAAAGATTATGATTTTAGGAAAGATTTCCTTATTAAATGACAAAATCTGTCTGTATATAAAAAGAACACAATGAGGTCATGAATCTGACATTTTGGTGGAAATTATAATATACCCGAAAAGCAGCTTAAGCTATAATCTGATACATCAGGTGAGGAAAGAAACTCACAAAGAGAAAAAAAGAAAAAGGAGGGCTTTTTTAATGAAAAAGAAAGCATTAGCTGTTTTACTTACAGCATCCGTAATTGCAGGTACAATGGGCGGAACCGCTACAATCGTACATGCAGATGAAGAAGGAAAAGTAATCAATATTTATTCCTGGAATGATGAATTCCGTCAGCGTCTGGAAGCAGTATATCCTGAAGTAAAAGAAACATCCAAAGACGGAACAGTAACAACATTAAACGATGGAACAGAAATTCACTGGATCATAAATCCAAATCAGGATGGTGTTTATCAGCAGAAACTTGATGAAGCTCTTATGAATCAGGCTGATGCATCAGCAGATGATAAGGTAGATATCTTCTTATCAGAAACAGATTATGTATACAAATATACAGATGCAGCAGCTGATGTGGCAATGCCTCTGACAGATCTTGGAATTGATCCTGACAAAGATCTTGCAGATCAGTATGATTTTACAAAAACAACTGCATCTGATGCAGATGGAGTACAGAGAGGATCTACATGGCAGTGCTGCCCAGGACTTCTTGTATATCGTCGTGATATTGCCAAAGATGTGTTCGGAACCGACGATCCTGAAGAAGTAGGCAAGAAAATGAAAGACTGGGATACAGCAAAAGCTACCGCTGAAGAACTGAAAGCAAAAGGATATTACACATTTGCTTCTTATGCTGATACATTCAGACTGTATGGAAACAGCATTTCCCAGCCATGGGTAGAAGACGGTGCAACAACTGTTAATGTAGACCAGCAGGTAATGAACTGGATCAAAGATTCCAAAGAATGGCTGGATGCAGGATACCTGAACAAAACTGTAAAAGGTCAGTGGAATGATGACTGGAACAAAGCTATGGGATCTGAATCCAAAGTATTTGCATTCCTCTTCCCGGCATGGGGAATTGACTTTACATTGAAACCAAACTGGGATGGAGAAGACGGAGAATGGGCTGTTACAAATCCACCACAGGAATACAATTGGGGCGGTTCTTACATCCATGCAGCAACAGGAACAGATAATCCGGAACATGCAAAAGATATCATTCTTGCACTGACAGGAAATAAGGACAATTTATTAAAGATTTCCAAAGATTATTCTGACTTTACAAATACAAAGAGTGGTATGCAGGAAGTTGCAACAGATGATACTTTCGCATCTGACTTCCTTGGCGGACAGAATCCATTTACATATTTCGCACCGGTTGCAGAGAACATCAAGATCGCACCACTTTCTGCTTATGACCAGGGCTGCGTAGAACTGATCCAGAACGCTTTCAGCGATTACTTCCAGGGTCAGGTAGACTATGACAAAGCAAAATCAAACTTTGAAACAGCAATCAAAGAACGTTATCCGGAAATCCAGGAAGTTAACTGGGCTGAATAATAAACGCTTTTGAATTGACAGTTAAAAAGTTTCAGGTGTAAATAACCTGTACAGATGCATTTGTATTTGCCAGACACGCATGAACGCGATGTGTGTCTGGCACTAATATGTAAAGGAAGGAATGCTGAACTATGAAAAAAAAGAAAAGCATCAGCTATGCAAAATGGGGATACATCTTTATCCTTCCATTTTTTATAACTTTTTTAATCTTTTCTTTGATTCCGCTGGTAGATACTGTACGTTATAGTTTCTATGAATATTATCGTTCAGGAATTAAAGAAATCGGACCGAATTTTATTGGAATTGCAAACTATCTGAGTCTGTTGAAGTCAGATATGCTCAAATACAGTGCTAATACACTGATTCTGTGGGTAATCGGATTTGTACCGCAGATCGTGATCGCACTGGTTCTGGCATGCTGGTTTACAGATGCGCGTCTGAAGATCCATGGACAGCAGTTTTTCAAGGTTGTTATTTATCTTCCTAACCTGATCATGGCTTCTGCATTTGCATTATTGTTCTTTACCATGTTCTCTACCAACGGACCGATTAACTCTATTCTGATGTCTCTGGGATGGGTTAAAAATCCTATAGATTTCCTGGGCTCTGTAATCGGAACCAGATCTCTGGTCGGATTTATGAACTTCCTGATGTGGTTTGGTAATACAACAATTATGCTGATGGCTGCTGTTATGGGTATCAGTATGGATATTTTTGAAGCATCTGAACTGGATGGCTGTAACAGTATCAAGAGATTTTTCTATATCACACTGCCGCTGATCCGTCCGATCCTTGCTTATACACTGATCACATCTATCATCGGTGGTCTTCAGATGTTCGATGTTCCTCAGATTCTTACAAATGGACAGGGAAATCCGGACCGTACATCTATGACTCTGATCATGTTCCTGAACAGCCACTTAAAGAGCAAGAACTATGGTATGGCAGGTGCACTGTCCGTATATCTGTTTATTGTCAGCGGTATTTTATGTATGATCGTATATAAGATGACAAATGACACAGACCCGGACGGATCTAAGAAAGCTGCAAAGAAAAAAGCAAAAGAAGAAAGAAGGAGGAGATAAACTATGAAATCAAATACATCAGGTCGTGTGCGCAGTATTTTTGTTCATCTTGTGCTGATCTTTTTATCCTTCCTGTGTCTGTTTTTCTTTTACATTCTGATTGTAAATGCAACACGTTCCCATGCGGATCTGCAGAAAGGATTTTCAGCACTTCCCGGAAAATATTTTCTTGAGAATCTGAAGAATGTGGCAAATGACGGAAGTTTCCCGATGTTCCGCGGTATTCTTAACAGTGTTGTTGTATCTTCCTGCAGTGCTGCACTTTGTACATATTTTTCTTCTTTGACAGCTTATGGTCTATATGCTTATGATTTTAAAATGAAGAAAGCAGCTTTTACCTTTATTATGGCAATTCTTGTTATGCCTACACAGGTAACAGCAATGGGATTTTTACGACTGATCACAAAGATGGGAATGTATGACTCTTTACTTCCGCTGATCATTCCATCCATTGCATCTCCGGCAGTCTTTTACTTTATGTACAGTTACCTTCAGTCTTCCCTTCCTTTATCCCTTGTGGAAGCGGCAAGAATTGATGGCTCCGGAGAATTCAGAACCTTTAACAGTATTGTACTTCCGATCATGAAACCGGCAGTAGCAGTACAGGCAATCTTTACTTTCGTAGGATCCTGGAACAATTACTTCGTTCCTGCCCTGATCATTCAGTCAAAGAGCAAAATGACAGTGCCGATCCTGATTGCAACTCTGCGTGGTGCTGATTATATGAACTTTGATATGGGTAAAATTTACATGATGATCACTGTTGCGATCGTGCCAATCATTATTGTATATCTGCTTTTATCCAAATACATTATTGCAGGTGTAACACTTGGTGGTGTAAAAGAATAATGAGAATTAAGAACCCCCATAGAGAGAATGCTATGGAGGTTCTTTTCATGAGAATTATAATATTAAAAACAGGAGTATAATTATATGAAGAAATGGATTTACAGTGGAACTAGAGAAGAACAGCCGTCAGAGAGAGAACTGATGCATGGAAAGCTTGCCAGAAAAGCGGCGTCAGAAGGCATTGTTCTGCTGAAAAATGAAGGAATCCTTCCATTAAAGAAAGATACAGCTGCTGCACTTCTTGGGTATGGAGCAGAGAAAACCGTAAAGGGTGGAATTGGTTCTGGAGATGTTAACAACAGAAAGAATATTTCTATTTATCAGGGACTGAAAGAAGCAGGAGTAAAAATTGTAAGCGAAGACTGGATCAGCGATTATCACAATCGCTATGAGCAGGCGAGAGAGGCGTGGAAAGAAAAAGTTCTGGAAGAAGCTAAGAAAGTAGATAATCCTTTTGATGCCTATGCAGAGAATCCTTTTGCAATGCCGCTGGGACGTAAGGTGGTAGAGGAAGATATCTGTGAAGCAGATGTGGTGATTTATGTGATCAGTCGTATTTCAGGAGAAGGAAAAGACCGTCGCAAAGTAAAGGGAGATTACTATTTAAGCGAGAGAGAAGAGGAAGATTTACGTTATCTTGCAGAAATGAACAAACCTGTGATCCTTATTCTTAATGCAGGTGGTCCTGTGGAGCTGACAGATATTCTGGAACAGACAGACAATATAAAAGGAATCTTAAATATTTCTCAGCTTGGTCAGGAAGGGGGAGATGCCCTGGCTGATGTACTTCTGGGAAAAGAAGTGCCGGGCGGTAAACTGACAACAACCTGGGCAAGGCGATACGAGGATTATCCGGCTTCAGAAGAGTATGGGTATCTGAATGGCAATCTGGAAAAGGAAAAATACAAAGAAGGTATTTATGTAGGTTACAGATATTTTGACAGCTTTGACAAAAAGGTGATGTTTCCGTTTGGGTTTGGTCTTTCTTATACTACGTTTGAGATGAAGTGTTGCAGCATAAATATGGAAGAAAGTAAGATCAGAGCAGAGGTTCAGGTTACAAATACAGGAAATGAATATGCTGGTAAAGAAGTGGTACAGATTTATGTTACGCTTCCGCAGACAGAACTGGAAAAAGAGTATAAGAGACTGGCAGGTTTTGCAAAAACCAGACTTCTGAAGCCGGGAGAAACACAAACACTTACTGTTGAGATTCCACAGAAACAACTGGCTTCTTTCAATGAGGAAACACATACATGGATAGTGGAAAAAGGCAAATATGGCATTCTGATCGGAAACAGTTCAGACAAACTGAAACTGGAAGCAGTTCTGGTAGTTTCAGATGATACAGTACTGGAACAGATGGATAAAATCTGTCCGCTTCAGGAAGAACTGGAACAGATTTATCTGACAAAAGAATTGAAAGAAAAATCTGTGCAGAGACAGGAAAAACTGATAACAGCGCAGGTTCCGGAATATTATTTTAAACCTGCGATGATACCGGCAAAATCGGAAGATGTCGGAAAAAATCAGGAAAATCTGACAGAGGAAGAAAAAAGATTTGTTTCTGTTCTGGAAAACAGAACTACAGAAGAGCTGATTCCTCTGCTTTATGGAAAGATTTCAGAGAATATCAGTACTCTTGGTGCAGCAGGAATTCGAGTGCCGGGATCAGCAGGTGAAACCTGCGGTACTTTGGAAGAGTATGGAATCCCCTCTCTTGTTATGGCGGACGGTCCGGCAGGTATCCGCCTCAGACAGTGGTATGAGGTAGATAAAGAGACAGAAAGCATCTATGAAATGGGAGTTCTTGGTTCACTGGAAAATGGAATTCTGGAACCTGGTGTGCATCATGAGAATGCAGACACTTATTATCAGTACTGTACTGCTTTTCCGGTAGGAACAGCACTGGCACAGACCTGGGATACAGATCTCATGACAGAGTTTGGAAAAGCAATCGCAGAAGAAATGGAAGAATTTCATGTGAATCTGTGGCTTGCACCAGGCATGAATATCCACAGAAATCCATTATGTGGAAGAAATTATGAATATTATTCAGAAGATCCATATCTGTCAGGGATGCTGGCAGCAGCAGTGATCCGGGGTGTTCAGAGCAAGTCAGGATGTGGCGTAACAATCAAGCATTTTGCATGCAATAATCAGGAAGATAACCGCATGGGTGTTGACTCCTGTGTATCCGAACGTGCGCTCAGAGAAATCTATCTCCGCGGATTTGAAATTGCAGTAAAAGAAGGAAATCCTGTTTCTATTATGACTTCCTATAATCTTATCAACGGTATTCATGCGGCGAACAGCAAAGATCTGTGCATGACAGTTGCCAGAAAAGAATGGGGATTTGACGGAGCAATTATGTCAGACTGGAACACAACAGTTCCGGAAGATGGAAGCGTTCCATGGAAATGTGTGGCAGCAGGCAATGACATTATCATGCCTGGAAATCCGGATGATGATAAGAATATTCGCCAGGCATATAAAGAAGGTAAACTTACAGAAGAAGAAATCCGAAATTGTGCCGGACATCTGGTATCTATGATCCGTAGATTAGAGCGTACAGATTGTTGAAATGATTTTTCAAACATGCTCTAAATGAGAACAGATAGAATTCTGGCATATGCTGAAAATACAGTAATGAGAGGACAATATTAATTATTAAAATCAATCGGAAGACCATCAGAGGCCTTCCGATTGATTTAGTCTCATAATAACTGGATTTTTTATTTGCATCAGCAGATCTTCAGCAGATTTTCAAAGGAGAAGATCTCTTTTTCAGTCATTAATTCTTCAAATCTGTTCAGGTTAAGATCTGAGTGTTCCAGTTCTCTTGAAAACTGATAACAGATACGGATCTGATCATCCAGCTTAAACTGCCGGTTGTTTTTCAGATAGGTTCCCACATTTAATTCATGGATGAACAGGGTGCACACAACTGCCATTTTCACCTTGGCGAAGATCTCATTATCATAAACTGCACCACAGAAATAGGTATAGATCCAGTAAACAAGAAGCTGTTCCTCCTGAATCTGCCAGTCAGGATAGGAGAAATCAAATTCACTTTTCTGCCAGGAATAAAGATTTCCGGAGTCAGACTGCGGATCTGTATTTCCATTATACAGTGGAGTCAGACAATTCTTTAAGTATTCCTGCCATCCCGGGCGCAGAACCTCCATTTCCGGGACAACAGTTTTCCACATTTTTTTAAATAATTGTTCTGGTGTATTTGCGCAGGCAGATGCAGCAGAACTGTTTTCTATGTTATCTGCATTTATACGAGAGTAAATTTTGTTGCAAAATCTATCTCCGTATCCGGAATCTTCATGTCGTTTTCGCATTTCTTCCCATTTAAAGAGTTCATTTTTATTTACACATAACTGGAAATCATGTGCAGCAGCCAGAAGTTTCCACAGACGTTTCTGCATGGGTACAGCTCTGTCCTGGATGATATCTATAAGCATATCACGGGTGTCCATAAGTGCAGTGAACAGGAAATAATCAAAGTCATCATAGACTTCTTCTTTTGTCTTTTTTTCTTTTGTGATAAAGTGTACCTTTTCTTTTTGGGAAAGTAAAATCCTTGCTGCCTCCGGACAGGAGAGCGACAGGGAAATCTCACGCAGACCTTCAAATTCTTCAATATGTCTAGGATAATTTCTGCAGGTTCTGCAGAACATTTCCGGTCCTGCTTCTGTGTAGATGTCACACAGGTTCTCTTCGTTGAGAAAAGCACAGTGTCTGTTATACTGGCGGAAAACATGTTGTTTCCAGTCAATATCATTGTGCAGGCGATTGCGGAATGGACCTTTAAAGTGCTGGTATTTCTTCAGTGTCTGATCGTCAATCACGATCTGCCATCCTGCGCAGCAGGTATCCGGACAGGCTCCTGCAATGCAGGAAAATTCTTTATAGTAGTTTGGAAATGTGTATTGCATGATATTAAATAGGATCCTTTCTTTTTTTCTTAAGTTTACGGTAAGTTCCTGCAGTCATGCCACAGGATTTGCGAAAGCTCTGGGAGAGATAGCTCTGAGAGGAGAATCCTGTGAGATGTGCAATATCTGAAATCCCGTAATCAGTATTTTCCAGAAGCTCTTTACATACCTCAATCCGCTTTCGGTTTAAATAGTTCATAGGAGAAATCCCATAATATTTGGTAAATTCATGGCTGAGATAATACTTGTTCAGGTGGCTGATGGCAGACAGATGATCAAGAGAGATGTTTTCTCCGTAATTAGAATCAAGATATCGCTTGATATGTGCACATTCCTTGCTTGGATGTTGTGCAGTGATCAGTTCAAAAGGAGAATCTGTGATCCGCTGAAGCTGAAGGATCAGAATATTAAGTATATGTCTGCAGATTTTTTCGTACCCTTCCGATTGATTATCCAGTTCTTGAAACAGAGCATTAAAGTAAAAAAGTAGATCTGTTTTCTTTTTTCTGCAGTTAAAGATGCGATATTCTTTCTGATCATTAAAAGAGAAAGATAATCCGTCTACGCCCACTGTGAAATAGCTGAGAGGTGGGTTTCCTCTGGAAATTTCAGTGTGATTAATGTGAGGGTTAACAATGATCAGGTCATCTTTTGAAATAGGGTAGATTTCATCTTCAAGCAGAAATTCCCCCTGTCCGTCCCGCACATAAAATAATTCAGTGAATGCATGGGAGTGGGGAATGCTTGGCCAGTCACCTTCATAGAGGGAAGAAGATGCATTCAGAAGTGTGACCTCCTGTGGAGCAGTATCTTCAGGGCTGAAGCGAAGAGAATGTGTACTCATAAAAAAGTTCCTCCTCCATAATTTAGTGATTTTGTCTAATGCAAAAGAGTGAACAAAAATAATAGAGGGAATCTGTTCTGCATTTAGTTGTTATGATTGGACTAAATGCATAAAAAAACTTTGAAAGATAAAAAATATAGGGTATTATAATCAAAAACAGAATTCCTTTCAAAATTCTCGATAACATTTTTTATATAATATCACAATTTGATTTGTACAGCAAGATTTCTAAAAAACAAAGCAAAAAGAGAATTGAAAATGTTTTGGAAAGAACGTATTCTATAGACAGATAAGGCGCAAGAAAGAGCAGAATCAGGTCAGATAAGTAAAAAATAAGACAGGTTTATACAGAGAGAGGAGACAAACAACAATGAAAAAAGGTCGTGTAACAATACCAACCAATCTGGATGTAGTGCCACAGACACTGGAGATACTGGATGAGTGGGGTGCAGATGCGATCCGTGACTGTGACGGAACAGAATTCCCGAAGGAATTAAAAGACACTGGCTCCAAGATATATGCAACCTATTATACAACCCGTAAGGATAATGAATGGGCAAAGGCACATCCTGAGGAAATCCAGCAGATGTATATCATGACATCCTTCCATACAGCAACAGAGGAGAAACTGGAAATCCACCTGATGGATCATTTATATCCGGATATGCTGGCAGTGAATACAAGAGATGATATCTACAGATGGTGGGAAGTTATAGACCGCACCACCGGAGAACCGGTATCAACAGAGCTGTGGAGCTATGAGGAAGAAACAGGTAATGTAGTGATCAGATCTGCAAAGCTGTTTCATGAATACACTGTAAGCTTTCTGGCATATATTATGTGGGACCCGGTACACATGTATAATGCAGTAGTAAATGACTGGAAAGACGTAGAGCCACAGATCACATTTGATGTGCGCCAGCCGAAAACAAGAGCTCATTCCCTGGAACGTCTGCGCAGATTTCTGGATACTCATGAGTATGTGGATGTTGTGCGCTTCACTACATTTTTCCATCAGTTTACTCTTATATTTGATGAACTTGCAAGAGAGAAATATGTAGACTGGTTTGGTTATTCCGCTTCAGTCAGCCCATATATTCTGGAGCAGTTTGAGAAAGAAGTGGGCTATCCTTTCAGACCGGAATATATCATTGACCAGGGATACATGAACAATACCTATCGGATTCCCTCAAAAGAATTCAAAGATTTCCAGGCATTTCAGAGACGCGAAGTTGCAAAGCTTGCCAAAGAGATGGTAGATATCGTACATGAATACGGAAAAGAGGCCATGATGTTCATGGGAGATCACTGGATTGGCATGGAACCGTTTATGGACGAATTTGCATCTATCGGACTGGATGCTGTAGTTGGAAGTGTTGGAAATGGTGCGACCCTGCGTCTGTTCAGCGATATTAAGAATGTAAAATATACAGAAGGAAGATTTTTGCCATACTTTTTCCCGGATACGTTCCATGAAGGCGGCGATCCTGTAAAGGAGGCAAAAGTGAACTGGGTAACAGCAAGAAGAGCAATCCTTCGAAGCCCGATCCAGAGAATCGGATACGGCGGATATCTGAAACTTGCCCTGGAATTCCCGGATTTTGTACAGTATATCAAAGAAGTCTGCGAAGAGTTCCGCACTTTATATGATAACATTCAGGGAACGATTCCTTATTGCGTAAAACGGGTAGCAGTCCTGAATTGTTGGGGAAAGATGCGCTCATGGGGTAACCATATGGTACATCACGCCATCTATTACAAGCAGAATTATTCTTATTTCGGAATTATCGAAGCATTAAGCGGCGCACCGTTTGATGTATCATTTATCAGCTTTGACGATATCAAAGCAGACAAAGATCTTCTGAAGAAATTTGACGTAGTGATCAATGTGGGAGATGCGGACACTGCACAGTCAGGCGGCGAGAACTGGATCGACGAAACAATCATCACAGCAGTCAGAGAATTTGTATATAATGGCGGTGGATTTATCGGTGTAGGAGAACCGGCAGCACATCAGTGGCAGGGCAGATTCATTCAGTTAGATGATGTACTTGGAGTAGAAGAAGAACATGGATTTAACCTGAATACAGATAAATATAACTGGGAAGAACACAGAGATCATTTCATCCTTAAAGATGCAGAAGGCGAGGTTGATTTCGGTGAAGGTAAGAAGAACATTTATGCTTTACCGGAAACAGAAATCTTAATCCAGAAAGACCAGGAAGTGCAGATGGCTGTAAAGACTTTCGGTAAAGGAAGAGGCGTTTATATCAGCGGACTTCCATACAGCTTCAAGAACAGCCGCGTGCTTTATCGTGCAGTCCTTTGGTCAGCATCCGCAGAGGAAGAACTTCACTGCTGGTATTCAACCAACTACAATGTAGAAGTACATGCTTACGTAAAAAATGGAAAATACTGCGTAGTCAACAACACTTACGAACCACAGGATACAGTAGTTTACAGAGGTGATGGAAGCAGCTTCCAGTTGCATATGGAGGCAAATGAGATCAAATGGTATCAGATATGAAAGATATCGGATAGATTTTATCGGTAAAATAGATTGAAAAGAAAGTCAGTGAAGAAATAACAGAACAGGTTCAGACGTGAGCAGAATGCTTTTGCCTGAACCTGTTTTGATGTGTCAATAAGTTGATTTTTGAACAATCTTGCGTTTGAATTTCTTATTTACGCATTGTTGTCGGTCGCTGTAGCCACCGGCATATAATTATTTGATTAAGCTGTTATCATCAAAGTAGTTGATCTGCATTGCTGAACGAACATCATGAAGTGTCTGTGCAGCTTTTGCTTCAGCAACCTTGCTTCCCTCTTTGAGGATATCATATACATCATCAAGATGCTGTTCCCAGTATTTACGTCTCTCGCGGATTGGAGAAAGCTCTGCCTGGAGTACTTTATTCAGGAATTTCTTAACCTTGACATCGCCCAGACCGCCGCGTGTATAGTGAGCTTTCAGTTCATCCAGATTCTGATATTCAGGCAGGAACTCTGCGAAATATTCCGGTTTACAGAATGCATCCAGATAAATAAATACAGGATTTCCTTCCACACGTCCCGGATCTTCCACACGAAGATGATTCGGGTCTGTGAACATGGACATAACCTTCTTCTTAACATCAGCTTCTTCATCTGAAAGGTAGATGCAGTTTCCGAGAGATTTGCTCATTTTTGCTTTTCCGTCAATACCTGGCAGACGTAAGCATGCTTTATTGGATGGCAGAATAATCTCAGGTTCTGTCAGAGTTTCGCCATAAACAGTATTAAATTTGTGGACGATCTCCTTGCACTGCTCGAGCATTGGAAGCTGATCTTCGCCAACCGGAACAGTAGTAGCGCGGAATGCAGTGATGTCTGCAGCCTGGCTGATCGGATAGCAGAAGAATCCAACAGGGATGCTTGCCTCAAAATTACGCATCTGGATCTCGGATTTAACTGTAGGGTTACGCTGTACACGTGCTACAGTAACAAGGTTCATATAATAAAAAGTAAGCTCTGTAAGCTCCGGAACCATAGACTGGATAAAGATAGTGGACTTCTCAGGATCAATGCCGCATGCAAGATAATCCAGGGCAACCTGAAGGATGTTCTGGCGAACTTTCTCAGGGTGTTCAGCGTTATCTGTTAATGCCTGTGCATCTGCGATCATAATATAAATTTCATCATATAAGCCGGAGTTCTGTAAACGAACACGCTCGGATAATGAACCAACATAATGTCCAACATGAAGGCGGCCTGTTGGGCGGTCACCGGTTAAAATAATTTTGCTCATTTTGCTCTCCTAAAAGTAAATTCCGATTTTCCAGAGAGTTTCTGGAAATTCTCAGTTACTACTATTATAAGGCCTGCGAATGTTACCGTCAATGATTTTGGGGGAATAAATGAGGATATAATGTTACTGTGAACGGAGTGAACATTAACGATATAATTTCTTGAATAATTATGCAATAAATACATTTACAGAATTGATTAAAAGAAAAGATTCTGCTAGAATAATAAAGAGTTGTACATAAAAAATTACACACTGATTAAGGATAAAATAAAAGGAGTATTTACCATGCCAGTATTTGATTTCAGCGGTGCTTCAGACAAGAAACCAGGTGTACAGTCTGAATGTACCTACACTACTTTCCAGTCTAATGAAAAGGAGACTTCCCCTGAGAAACCGATCATGATTCTGGATAACAGCAGCCGTCAGTGGAAACATCATTCATGCGGTATTTTTACTAATCCAATCAAACGTACATCCTTTGAATTTAAAGAGGATGACGGCGTTTTCAGTGCAGATATCATCAGTATTGATTCAAGATTTGTAAGTCTTCTGAAATGGCTTGGGGAGAATCATATCAATGTGCGCCTTTCAGGAGAGAATAAAGAGAATGGTTATGCAGTTTATAAGATTCGTGAAACTGCTTTTGGCGGCGGCACGAAACTTTCCGCAGAGGACGGATTTCTTCAGTTTATGATCGAGAGACTTCTTGCAAGCAGTGCACCTGCAGAGATTGTTGAGGATGAAGATGAGGAAGAAACAGGGGATGAGATGAAGCTGACAAGCATTCAGAGCATCACTGATTTTATGACCTGTGCAGGCAGAACCCTGCCGGACAATATCCGTCTCTGGGCGAGAAGAAATCTTGCAGTTGCCCGCTCTCATGAGGTATCTCCGGAAGAGAGACGCCACGCTCAGCGTGCACTGTCCATTATGATGAATATTCAGTGGAAGAATAACTACTTTGAAGCAATTGATCCGCAGGAAGCCCGCAGGATTCTTGATGAAGAACTCTACGGAATGGAATCTGTAAAACAGCGTATCATTGAGACGATTATTCAGATCAACCGTACCCATACACTTCCTGCATACGGACTTCTCCTTGTAGGCCCTGCAGGTACAGGTAAATCCCAGATTGCATACGCGGTTGCCCGTATCCTGAAACTGCCTTGGACAACTCTGGACATGAGTTCCATCAATGATCCGGAACAGCTTACAGGAAGTTCCAGAATCTATGCAAACGCAAAGCCTGGAATCATCATGGAAGCTTTCTCAGCAGCAGGAGAATCCAACCTTGTATTTATTATCAACGAGCTTGATAAAGCAGCGTCAGGTAAGGGCAACGGAAACCCTGCAGACGTACTTCTTACTCTGCTTGACAACCTTGGATTTACAGATAACTATATGGAATGTATGGTGCCCACAGTGGGCGTTTATCCCATTGCTACGGCAAACGATAAATCCCAGATCAGCGCACCTCTTATGTCCCGTTTTGCAGTGATCGATATCCCGGATTATACATCAGAAGAGAAGAAGATCATCTTCTCCAAATATGTTCTTCCGAAAGTTCTGAAACGCATGAGCCTCAAGGCAGAAGAATGCGTAGTAACAGAAGAGGGGCTGAATGCCATCGTTGAATTGCATAAAAATACAAGCGGTATTCGTGATCTGGAACAGGCAGCAGAGCATATCGCAGCCAATGCCCTGTACCAGATTGAAGTAGATCACCTGACAGGTGTGACATTTAATGCAGAGATGGTAAGAGGGTTACTTTCCTGAAAAAAATCTTGACAGAGATAAAAGTTGAGAGTATACTATCAGACATAAGCAAGGTAAATCGTATAAATTGCTGATAAAAATAAAATAAGATCTTCAGGGCAGGGTGCAATTCCCTACCGGTGGTAAAGCCCACGAGCCATAAGGCATGATTCGGTGCGATTCCGAAGCCGACAGTACAGTCTGGATGAAAGAGGATAACAGTAGAGATACAGAAGAATTAACTGATCTGTGAAAGCTGACTGCTCTGGAATAATTAATTTATTCCAGAGCTTTTTTATATCAATTAAAGTGATTTCAGTGATGAAATAAAGAGTCAGATTCATCGGAAGATAATTCATATCAAATATTAATTACCAAGCCCTGGATGTTGAAAAAACACCGGGGCTTTATTTTATGGGATTTTATAAAAGAGCAGGAGATGATGGATTGAAAAATATAACGGATATGGAACAGGACAGGCAGTACATGAAAATGGCTTTGGAACTGGCGCAAAAAGGAATGGGTTTTACAGCACCTAATCCGATGGTAGGTGCTGTGATCGTTAAAAACGGAAGGATCATCGGTCAGGGATATCACAGAAAATACGGTGAACTCCATGCGGAGAGAGAAGCTCTGGCAGCATGTACGGAAGAACCTGAAGGAGCATCTATATATGTTACTTTAGAGCCCTGCTGCCATTATGGAAAACAGCCTCCATGCGTGAATGCAATCCTGGAGGCCGGAATCAGACGCGTGATCATCGGATCATCAGATCCTAATCCACTGGTTGCAGGAAAAGGAATCCGGATTTTGAAGGATCATGGAATTGAAGTAACAGAAAATATTTTAAAAGAAGAGTGTGATAAATTGAATGAAGCATTCTTTTATTACATCCAAAATAAAAAACCGTATGTGGTCATGAAATATGCAATGACTATGGATGGAAAAATTGCCGCTTATACAGGAGAATCCAAATGGGTGACAGGAGAAGCTGCCAGAATTCATGTACAGAAACAGCGACTGAAATATACAGGAATTATGGTTGGGGTGGGAACTGTGCTGGCAGATGATCCGATGCTTACCTGCAGACTGGAAAACAGCAGAAATCCTGTGCGTATTATCTGCGATTCCCATCTGAGAACACCACTGACATCTAAGATTGTAAGAACAGCAGCGACAATTCCTACAATCATTGCAAGCAGCAGTAAAGATCAGCAGAAGATAAAGAATTATGAAGAACTGGGATGCCAGGTTCTGTATGTTCCGGAGAAAAACGGACACATAGATTTAAACAGACTAATGGAACTTCTGGGAGCTGCAAAGATAGACAGTATCTTACTGGAAGGAGGAGGCACTTTAAACTGGTCAGCACTCGAAAGCGGTATTGTTCAGAAAGTCCAGACCTATATAGCACCCAAACTTTTTGGGGGAGAAAGTGCAAAGACACCGATAGAAGGAAAAGGATTTCCTGATCCTGCCAGCGCAATATTATTAAAAAACAGCGAAATAATCAGAATAGGAGATGATTTTCTTATAGAGAGTGAGGTGAAGAGTAATGTTCACGGGAATTGTTGAAGAACTGGGAACTGTGAAAAAAATAAAAAAAGGAGCAAATTCAGCAGTATTTACGATACGGGCAGAGAAAATTCTGGATGATCTGAAAACAGGGGACAGTGTAGCTGTAAATGGAATCTGCCTCACTGTAACTGCATGTCTGGAAGATGGTTTTACAGCAGATGTGATGCATGAGACATTGAATCGTTCTGCGCTGATTCAGCTTTCTTTGGGACAGCATGTAAATCTGGAAAGGGCAATGCCTGCAAATGGAAGATTTGGAGGACACATTGTTGCCGGGCATGTGGATGGAACAGGAAAAATCACGGAAATTCGCAGAGATGATAATGCTGTCTGGTACACCATTCAGGCTTCACCACAAATTATGAAATATATTGTGACAAAAGGTTCTGTAACAGTTGATGGAATCAGTCTTACAGTGGCAAAAGTCTCAGAAACAGACTTTTCCATTTCTGCAATTCCTCATACAGTAAAGATTACAGTCCTCGGAGAACGCAAAGAAGGAGATATCGTTAATCTGGAGACAGACATAATTGGAAAATACGTGGAAAAATTAATAACGCCTGTGAAAGAACAGCCGATAAAAAGTAATATTACACGGGATTTTCTGAATAAGTATGGCTTTTGACAGAATTAACCACAAAGCGGTTGTTCGATTGATGCAGAACTGTACAGTGGATGTTTTATCTGCCTGACACGAACCAGATAAGCAGCCAATACGAATGATTTTGCCCTCTTAACAACAGAAAAATATATTGTATCAGAAAATACATTGCATAAGGAGAGAAAAAATGAACGGATTTGATTCAGTAGAAGAAGCTCTGGAAGAACTTCGGAATGGAAAAATTATTCTGGTAACGGATGATCCGGACAGAGAGAATGAAGGAGATTTTATCTGTGCAGCAGAGTTTGCCACAACAGAAAATATTAACTTTATGGCAACTCACGGAAAAGGACTTATCTGTATGCCAATGTCTGAGGAATATGTAAGAAAACTGCAGTTCCCGCAGATGGTAGCAGAAAATTCAGATAATCACGAAACTGCTTTTACTGTTTCCGTAGACCATATCAGCACCACTACAGGAATCTCTGCGGCAGAACGTTCTGTTACTGCCATGAAATGTGTGGATGAGAATGCAAAACCCGAAGATTTCAGACGCCCCGGACATATGTTTCCACTTCTGGCGAAGAAGAACGGTGTTCTGGAAAGAAACGGACATACAGAGGCAACTGTAGACCTGTGCAGACTTGCAGGGTTAAAACAGTGCGGGCTGTGCTGTGAAATTATGAGAGAAGACGGCACTATGATGCGGACTTCTGAGTTACGGGAACTTGCCGGAAAGTGGAATCTTAAATTCATAACAATTAAAGATATTCAGAATTACCGTAAATGCCATGATATTCTGGTGGATCGCGTGACGACCACAAAAATGCCGACCAGATACGGAGAGTTTATGGCGTATGGATTTGTAAACCGCCTGAATGGGGAACATCATGTAGCACTGGTAAAAGGTGAAATCGGAGATGGAGAAAACGTTCTGTGCCGTGTGCATTCAGAGTGCCTGACAGGAGACGTTTTTGGATCACAGCGTTGTGACTGCGGACAGCAGTTTGCAGCGGCGATGGCCCAGATTGAGGAAGAAGGCAGAGGGATACTCCTTTATATGAGACAGGAAGGAAGAGGAATCGGACTGATCAATAAACTTCGTGCCTATGAACTTCAGGAACAGGGAATGGATACACTCGAAGCGAATCTGGCACTTGGATTTGCCGGAGACGAAAGAGAATACTACATTGGTGCGCAGATTCTGAGAAATCTTGGGGTAAAAGAGCTGCGGCTGCTGACAAATAACCCGGATAAAGTTTATCAGTTGGAAGAATTTGGCATCAGGATCAAACAGAGAGTTCCGATACAGATGAATGCCACAGCGTATGATCTGCGTTATCTTAAGACAAAACAATTACGAATGGGACATATTCTGAAGTATTAAATACAGCGGGGATTTTCATATATAACGATAACGTTCCCGAAAATAAAATTTACCGTATATAAAAACCTGTACAGGTTAAAAAATATAAATTTACAGATGAAAGGACCAGAAAAAATGAAAACATTAGAAGGAAAATTAGTATCAGATGGAATGAAAGTAGGAATTGTAGCAGCCCGCTTCAATGAATTTATAACTTCCAAGCTGGTAAGTGGTGCCATGGATGGGCTGACACGTCACAATGTAAAAGAAGAGGACATCCAGGTAGCGTGGGTACCAGGTGCTTTTGAAATCCCACTGATCGCGTCTAAAATGGCAAAAAGTGGAAAGTATGATGCGGTTATCTGCGTAGGTGCTGTGATTCGTGGAAATACCAGTCATTATGATTATGTATGCAATGAGGTTTCCAAAGGGATTGCATCAGTATCACTGGAAACAGGAGTTCCGGTATTATTCGGAGTACTTACCACAGAAAACATCGAGCAGGCAATTGAACGCGCAGGTACAAAAGCAGGAAATAAAGGCTATGACTGTGCACTCAGTGCCATTGAAATGGTAAATCTGATCAAAGAATTTGAAGCTTAAATAGACAACAGATCAGACCCTGAAAGTGAAACCAGTTCACGAAAATCGAAAGGTAATGGTGCTTCCAGAAGGAGCATTTCATCTCTGAAAGGATGCTGAAAAGAAACTTTCCATGCATGAAGGGCTGCCCTGGAAAAGGAAGCACAGGAAGATATTTTATCGTCTGAATGATAAAGAGTATCTCCAAGCAAAGGATGTCCTGTGGATGCCATATGGACACGGATCTGGTGGGTACGTCCGGTATCCAGCTTAAGTGTGATAAGCGACCAGTCCTGACTGGAAAAAAGAGTATGATAATGAGTAACTGCTGTTTTGATTTTTCCCGATAATGCAGATGAATGTAAGGAAAGATCAGCAGCAGTTTTCATTTTCAGATGATTCTCCGGGTCCTGCATCAGCGGTAAATCTAAGGTATGCCAGACACCAGGCATATCTACAGGCAAAGTACCGGATACAGCGGCAAGATATTGCTTGTGAATTTTGCATGGAGATTTTACAGATTGAAGCCTTGAAGCTGCTACCTGATTTTTGGCAAAAACCACAATCCCGGAAGTCTCCTGATCCAGCCGCCCCACCGGGCGGACACAGACCTGTTCATTTTTCTCTCGAAAGTAACCGGCAACAAGATTGGAAAGGCTGTCTGTATAATGCATTCCCGTTGGATGCGTAACCATTCCTGCCGGTTTATCAACTGCCAGAATATCCGTATCTTCATATAAAATATTCAGAGAAAAAGAAGTTTCGGAAACTGGAGCTGAAGCTTTGTTGGAATGGAAATCCGACAAATCTTTACTTTTGATTCCGTCATTATAATTTTCAAGATGCGCAGAAGCAGTCCCGGCTTCCTCCAGACAAACGCGGATCACATCGCCTGGATATATTGTCTCAGTTACACGACAGCGAACTCCGTTTCTGGTAATCCCGTCCGGTCGAAACTTCGCCTGGCTGATCTGCCGTTTTGTAAGTCCTGCATTCTTTTTCAGAAATGCTTCCATTTTAAGTTCTGTAGTTTGTTCATCTATTCTAAATTCCAGATATCGTTCCATCTTAATACTTTTCCTGCGTAATATATTCTGATATTGATACCATTGATATTACAGGGCAAAAAATAAACTGTCAATGCAAAATTATGTCAGCGTAATGCATAAAATATACTGAAGAAAAATTGCAATTGTGCTATGATATAAGAATCAAAACAATGAAAGCGGGGCAGAAAATAAATATGAAATACTTAATCATTGGAGCCGGAGGAACCGGTGGTGTTACCGGATATTATATGAAAAAAGCAGGCAAGGACGTAACCCTGATCGCGAGAGGCGAACACCTGAAAAAGATCCAGAAACAGGGTCTTACATTGGAGAAAATGTGGGATAAAACAGAGGAAAACATAAGCATTCCTGCTACAGATATGGAGCATTATGCAGAGCATCCGGACGTAATTTTTGTCTGCGTAAAAGGCTATTCCTTACAGGAAACGATTCCGTTTATCAAACGCATTGCCAGGAAAAATACTATCGTAATTCCAGTGTTGAATATATATGGAACAGGTGGAAAAATGCAGAAAGAACTGCCGGATCTTCTGGTAACGGACGGCTGCATCTATGTTTCTGCCAACATTAAAGAACCGGGAAAACTTCTCCAGCATGGACAGATCCTGCACATTGTATTCGGCGTAAGAGACAAAGCAGAATTCCGACCGGAACTGAAAGAGATTCAGAAAGACCTCTGTGACAGTCATATCGACGGGACTCTTTCGGAAAACATCCGCCGTGAAGCACTGGAGAAATTTTCCTATGTATCCCCGATCGGGGCAGCAGGACTCTATTACCACGCAACTGCCGCAGATTTCCAGAAAGAAGGCGAAGCCAGAGAACTTTTTAAGACCATGATAAAAGAAATCGCAGCACTTGCAGAAGCCATGGGAATCCCGTTTCAGAAAGATATGGTAGATGTAAACTTAAAAATTCTCTCCAACCTCGCACCGGAAGCAACTACCTCTATGCAGAGAGACATCATGGAAGGAAAACAGTCTGAAATTGATGGATTAGTCTATGAAGTAGTAAGAATGGGTGAAAAATATCATGTTCCGGTACCGGCATATGAGAAGGTGGCAGAGAAACTTAAAGCATTATAAAGACATCATTTATAATTTTGTTGTCTGATATTTGAAGCAGTACAAAAAAGGGATGCGAATGATTCGCATCCCTTTCATAATCATTTGGACAATTTAAATTATAACTGAGGACCAGCTGCAACAAGTGCTTTACCAGCAGCGTTTCCTTCGTATTTAGCAAAGTTCTTGATGAATCTTCCAGCAAGATCTTTAGCTTTTACTTCCCATTCAGAAGCGTCAGCATATGTGTCACGAGGATCAAGGATACCTGTGTCTACGCCGTTAAGTTCTGTAGGAACTTCGAAATCGAAGAATGGAATCTTCTTAGTAGGAGCGTTAAGGATATCTCCGTTAAGGATTGCATCGATGATACCACGAGTATCTTTGATGGAGATACGTTTTCCTGTTCCATTCCATCCTGTGTTAACCAGGTAAGCTTTTGCTCCGCTCTTTTCCATTTTCTTAACAAGTTCTTCTGCGTATTTTGTCGGATGCAGTTCAAGGAATGCCTGTCCGAAGCAAGCAGAGAATGTAGGTGTAGGCTCTGTGATTCCACGCTCTGTACCAGCAAGTTTAGCTGTGAATCCAGACAGGAAATAGTACTGAGTCTGAGCTTCTGTCAGGATAGATACTGGAGGAAGTACTCCGAAAGCGTCTGCGGACAGGAAGATTACGTTCTTAGCTGCCGGTGCAGAAGAAATCGGGCGAACGATGTTTTCAATGTGGTTGATCGGATAAGATACACGAGTATTCTCTGTTACGCTCTTATCTGCGAAATCAATCTTGCCTTCAGCATCAAGTGTTACGTTCTCAAGAAGAGCGTTACGTTTGATCGCATTGTAGATGTCCGGCTCAGATTCTTTGTCAAGGTTGATAACTTTAGCGTAGCATCCACCTTCAAAGTTGAATACGCCGTTGTCATCCCAGCCATGCTCGTCATCACCGATCAGGAGACGTTTCGGGTCTGTGGAAAGAGTTGTTTTACCTGTTCCGGAAAGACCGAAGAAGATAGCTGTGTTTTCGCCGTTCATATCTGTGTTTGCAGAGCAGTGCATGGAAGCCATGCCTTTCAGTGGAAGGAAGTAGTTCATCATAGAGAACATACCTTTCTTCATTTCTCCGCCGTACCATGTGTTTACGATAACCTGCTCTTTAGTTGTGATGTTGAACATTACAGCTGTTTCAGAGTTAAGGCCTAATTCTTTATAGTTTTCAACTTTAGCTTTGGAAGCGTTGTATACAACGAAATCTGGCTCGAAGTTTTCAAGCTCTTCAGCTGTTGGCTGGATGAACATATTTGTTACGAAATGTGCCTGCCAAGCAACTTCAACGATGAAACGGATAGCCATACGAGTATCTTTGTTAGCACCGCAGAATGCATCTACTACGAAAAGTCTCTTGTTGGAGAGCTCTTTTTTAGCGATTTCTTTTACTGCATTCCATGCTTCCTGAGTTGCAGGATGGTTATCGTTTTTGTATTCGTCTGTTGTCCACCATACTGTATCTTTGGAGTTCTCATCCATAACGATGTATTTATCTTTAGGAGAACGTCCTGTGTAGATACCTGTCATAACGTTAACTGCACCAAGTTCGCTGACCTGACCTTTTTCAAAGCCTTCCAGTTCCGGTTTGGTTTCTTCTTCAAATAATACTTCATAAGAAGGGTTGTAGACAATTTCTGTAGTTCCGGTAATGCCATACTTGCTTAAATCGATTTTTGCCATCTTACGTTTAACCTCTTTTCTTCGTTAATGAAAGCGCCTGTTTAAACAGGCTTAAGATACCTTACCATAAAAGCGAATGGGTATCGCTTCTCTTTTACTATTATACATATTTAACGCTTAAAATCAACAGGATTTTTGCGTTTTTTTGAATTTTGTTAAAGATTTATCAACTCAAATTTGATAAAAATCCGTCACTTTTCACAAAAGGTATGTAAATTTATTATAGTGGCAATATGGGAATACTATTCGTGGATATGATAATATTCTGTCTGACTGGAACAGACAGGAAAGGCAACCAGAAAATACTAACCAGGAGAGCTGCCACTATGTGGTTGTGCTGATAAAAGATGCATGTTAAAATAGGAAAGAATTATCTGTCTGAAAAATGACAGAGTATTATACAGCAGAAAAAAGTAAAGAGAGGATGAAGATTATCAAAACTTATTATTTAATTGATTATGAAAATGTAGGAAGTGAAGGCTTCAAAGGATGTGAAAAATTACGGGAAACAGATATTATCCATCTTTTTTATACAGATAACAGCAGAAAAATAGATCTTGATATTATCAATGATCACGGAGAAGCAAAGCTGGTCACACATAAAGTACCGACAGGAAATCAGTCAGCAGATATGCATCTGGGATCTTATCTGGGATATCTGATAGGGAAAGAGTGTACAGGTCAGGATGAAGAATGTAAAATTGTCGTAATCAGCAAGGATACAGGATTTGACCATATTATAGAGTTCTGGAAAACAGAAAAAGATGTGAAAGTCTCCAGAAATGAGAAGATTTCCGGAAAACAGGTGTATACAAGGAAACAGGTAAAAAAACAGACCGGTAAAGAAAAAGACGGACAGATGACCGAACAATCCGGTCAGAAAACAGAAAAACAGTTGGATGAACAACCTGAAAAACAGTCTGTCAAACAATCAGAGAATCAGAATACAAAAAAGCCAAAACAAAAGATAATTGACATGAATGCCGGAACAAAGAAATTACAGCAGGAACTGGTATTGGTTCTCGACAAAGCAGGCATGCCAAAGGAAGTAGTAAACTATGTTTCTACAACTGTGGAGAAAAATGCAGAAGACAAAAACAGAAAACAGCAGATTTACAGATCTATCATTTCCAAATACGGACAGACAAAAGGACTGAACATCTATAACCATATTAAAAAGAAAATCTAACGGAATAAAAAATAACGGAATAAAAATAACGGAATAAAAATAACGGAATAAAAGAAGGAGGCCGGGAACCTCATCGATTCCCGGCAAAAGTATGAAAAAGAAAAAGTTTTATTTGCAATTACTCTTTGCTCTGTACAAGTAATAATATAACCGGAAAATGTGAGAAATATGTGGTGAGAATTTGAAAAAACTGTGAAATGGACGAAAATTAAAAATGAACAGGAACAACAATTCTATGGAAAACGGGAGAAAGTATTAGATTATGAATATACAGATTTTTGGTACAAAGAAAAGCTTTGACAGCAAGAAAGCAGAACGCTATTTCAAAGAACGGGGAATTAAATATCAGTTTATAGATATGAAAGAAAAAGGCTTAAGTAAAGGAGAATTCCAATCTGTCTGCCAGGCAATTGGCGGTTATGATAAACTGATAGATACTGACTGCAAGGATAAAGACCTGCTGGCATTGATCACTTATATCGCAGAGGAAGACAAGGCAGAGAAAATTCTCGAAAACCAGAGCATCATCAAAGTCCCTGTGGTAAGAAACGGAAAACAGGCGACAGTAGGATATCAGCCGGAGATCTGGAAGAGCTGGAAGTGATAGTTATAGCCTTTTACAAGCTTTCAGATTTTACAATATTATATTGAAGAAAATAGCTGTTTGACATATTTATATGTGTTATAATATAAAATTATTATAGAAGTTACTTTATATTATATTGTCATGCAACAGATATAATGAACTGATTTATAAAAATGGAAATATTGAGGTGATGGAAATGCCATTAACAAAGATTGCAGCAGAGAATTTTACAGTATTTGAAGATATAAAGATTCCTTTTTGTGAAGGATTAAATGTATTAGTTGGTGAAAATGGTGTGGGAAAGACTCATATTATGAAATTAGCCTATGCAGCATGTCAGGCTTCTAAACATGATGTGTCTTTTTCGCAGAAAACAACAATGTTATTTCGTCCTGATCAGTCTGGAATTGGACGTCTGGTAAACAGAGGAAAGAGTGGAAGCAATAAAGCCATGGTTTCTGTGGAATCTGATACTGCCAAAATAGGAATGACATTTTCAACCAAGACACGAAAATGGGATGCAGAGATTAATTCAGAAGAGAAATGGGAAAAGCAGATGTCTGATCTCACAAGCGTATTTATTCCGGCAAAAGAGATTTTATCAAATGCCTGGAATCTGGATGCTGCAGTAAAAATGGGAAATGTGGAATTTGATGATACGTATCTGGATATTATTGCGGCTGCCAAAATTGATATTTCCAGAGGAGTGGATTCAACTGTAAGGAAAAAATATCTGGATATTTTACAGAAAATCAGTAATGGGAAAGTAACATTGCATGAGGATCGTTTTTATTTAAAACCTGGTACACAGGCAAAGTTAGAATTTAATTTGGTAGCAGAAGGATTACGTAAAATTGCTCTTTTATGGCAGTTGATAAAAAACGGGACACTGGAGAAGGGATCCGTTTTGTTTTGGGACGAGCCAGAAGCAAATATCAATCCGAAATATATTCCGGTGCTGGCTGAATTGCTGATCATGCTGGAGACAGAAGGTGTACAGATTTTTGTTTCTACACATGACTATTTTTTGTCCAAATATATTGAAGTAAAGCGGAGACAGGACAGCAAAGTGCAGTACATTTCCTTATATAAAAATGAAAACAGCAAAGTATTATGTGAGATAGCGCCGGAATTTGAATTGTTGGAACATAATGCAATTATGGATACATTCCGTCAGTTGTATCGAGAAGAAATTGGGGTGGCATTAAAGTGAGCGTTATACCAGAATCAGGAATGAATTTTGGAAAATATGATGAAAAAGATTTATTTCATATTGAGACATCTGAAATTTATAAAAAACTTGGAGATGGAATCCCAACAGTTGAGTTTATTCTGAAATATAATGAAAATAATATAGTGTTTCTGGAAGCAAAGAAAAGTTGTCCAAATGTGGCGAATCGATATGAATCGAAAGAAAAAGAACAGAAATTCGAAGAATATTATGGTTCAATAACTGAGAAGTTTATATCATCTTTGCAGATATATCTGGCGGCAATTATGAACAGATATCAGGATACGTCAGAGATAGGAGACAATCTTCGATCAGTAAGCAATATGAAAGATGTAAAATTAAAATTTATTCTGGTTGTAAAAAACGCAGAAGATATTACGTGGCTAGCTGGGCCATTGGCAGAATTAAGAGCCAGATTGCTTAAGGTCAGAAAAATATGGGGTGTTGAGGTGGTTGTTTTAAATGAAGAACTTGCTGGAGAATATAATCTAACGTGTTAGAGCGTGAAATCAGTACTTTTCTGATTACATGAAGTAAGAACTATATACAGGAGATGATAAAATGGCAAAGATCAGAATCATAAAGAAAAATAATGACTGTAGCATGGAGTATGAAGTAGGTGATATTTGCGAGGTCACAGGTACCTGGTATGGCGGTGTCCACATCAACGGCCGTTCCGGAATTCCGGTTTCCCTTGATAAAGAAGAATATATGGAACTCAATACAGAACCGGAAGAACCTGACAGTGCGGAAAATGAAAATACATCGGAACCACCGGAACACAATATCCATGCAGGCGACATTGTACAGCATTTCAAAAGAGAATGGGTATCCCCGGATACTTCCGAATATCTTTATAAAGTCCTTGCAGTAGCCCATCACACAGAAAATGGTGAGAAACTGATGATCTACCAGGCACTCTATGCACCTTTCAAGATCTGCGCCAGACCCTATGACATGTTCATGAGTGAAGTGGACAGAGAAAAATATCCGGATATTAAACAAAAGTACAGATTTGAGAAATATGCTGCAAAATAGATGATTGATATTTCAGTAAAGCAGGCACTTCTGCCTGTACAAAAGCACTTTGTTGTTGTATAGTAATAACAAATAATAACAGCACACATTTCCGGAGATTTTATAGAATCATATGAAAAAATGTGCAGAAGGAACGGAAGGGAAGGAAATATGCAGAAGGTATTAGTAGTTGTAGACATGCAGAATGATTTCATCGACGGAGCTCTTGGAACAAAAGAGGCAGTTGCCATTGTACCTGGTGTAAAAGAGAAAATCAAAAACTTTGATGGAGTTGTTATTTTTACCAGAGATACCCACGAAACTAATTATCTCGACACTCAGGAAGGAAAGAAGCTTCCTGTACCGCACTGCATCCGTAACACTGAAGGATGGCAGATCAGAAGCGAATTAGATGCACTCAGAAAAACAGAACCCGTTGACAAAGAAACTTTCGGTTCCACAACTCTGGTAGGAGAATTACAGATGTTAGATGAAGATCAGGGAATTGAAAGTATCACATTCGTAGGTTTATGCACAGACATCTGTGTTATTTCCAATGCACTTCTGACAAAAGCATCTCTCCCGGAAGTTCCGATCATCGTAGACGCTAAATGCTGCGCAGGCGTAACACCGGAAAGCCATGAGAATGCACTGAAAGCAATGGAAGTATGCCAGATTCAGATTGACAGATAAACTGCAGAGCAGTTATTCAGTTATAAACAAGCAGTAAAGCGGATGATTTGATCCACCTGATAATTCAGATATGAGGAGTGACAAAATAATGAACACAATTACACGAGATGAGGCATTTACATTATTAAAGAAATACAACAAGGATCCCTTCCACATTCAGCATGCCCTGACTGTAGAAGCAGTAATGAAATGGTACGCCAATGAGCTTGGCTATGGCGAAGATGCAGAATACTGGGGAATTGTAGGACTCCTCCACGACATCGACTTTGAACTATATCCAGAAGAACACTGCCTGAAAGCTCCGGAAATGCTCCGCGAAGCAGGCGTAGACGAAGACGTGATCCATTCAGTTGTATCCCACGGTTACGGCATCACAGTAGGATGTGGCGCAACTATTGACGTAGCACCGGAACACGAAATGGAAAAAGTACTCTTTGCAGCAGATGAACTTACAGGACTTATCTGGGCAGCAGCACTTATGAGACCATCCAAAAGCACAAAAGACATGGAACTCAAATCCCTCAAGAAGAAATATAAAAGCAAGGGCTTCGCAGCAGGATGCTCCAGAGAAGTCATTGAACGAGGCGCCGAACAGCTCGGCTGGGAACTGCAGAAGCTGCTCACTATGACACTGCAGGCAATGGCAGACTGCGAGGATGAGATTAAGGCGGAGATGGATGCGGAAGAGTAATGGAATGTCTGATTTATTGACTTATTACCAGAAATGAATGATGGCATCAGAGAACCAGACTGTATGTAGGGGAAGAAACCTATGTGCAGTCTGGCTTTCTTTTTTATATGGAAGTTGATGAAAGAGAAAAGATATCAAAAAAGAAATATGCAACAGTTTTGCGTATTATAGATAAGTGAATATAATAAAAAATGTCTGACGAAAATTGTTGCTGTTTATGTCAAAAAATTGTATAATATGTCACAAAGAAGTTAGATTTATCAGAAAAATTAAGGCATAAGAAACAAAACAGGTATTTTGCAGATAAAACAGGAGTGAAATCAGTGCTGGATGGCATTTGGTGAGTGAATATATGGCAGATATAGATAAAACATTAAAATATTACAACGAAAATGCGCAGTCTTTTGCCTCTGGGACTGTTTCGGTAAAGTTTACAGAAGTACAAGACAAATTTCTGGAGAAACTTAACCCAGATGCGTATATTCTCGACTTTGGCTGTGGCGCGGGAAGAGATACAAAGTATTTTCTGAGTCGTGGATATCAAATAGATGCAATTGACGGTTCAGAACAATTATGCCGGATTGCAAGTGAATATACGGAAATCAAAGTCAGGCAGATGTTGTTTCAGGAATTAGATGAAAAAGAAAAATATGATGGCATATGGGCTTGTGCATCTATTCTCCATTTGCCGAAAAAACAACTGCGTGAAGTTTTGGAAAATATGTATGCAGCATTGAAATCGGAAGGATGGATTTATACCTCTTTCAAATACGGAGAATTTGAAGGTGAACGAAACGGAAGATATTTTACCGATTTTACGACAGATACATTTAAAAATTTCATACATGACATGCATGGCCTTAAAATAGAAGAACAATGGATTACAGGAGATGTCCGACCGGGAAGAGGTGAGGAAAAATGGCTGAATTTACTTCTGCAGAAAAAGTAAACATCGGGTATGAAAACGAATATTCCACAGATGCAATGACCGGCGGACCGGATAAAAGAAGACAGCTATATTATCAGCTGATCCGGAGTATGAAAAAAGCGGAAAGCGTTGATATCATTGTTTCTTTTCTTATGGAATCCGGAGTGAGAATGTTGCTGAAAGAACTGGAACATACCTTGAAACGTGGAGCCAAAATCCGAATCCTGACAGGAAACTACCTTGGAATTACACAGCCATCAGCACTATATCTGATCAAAAGAAAACTTGGTGACAGAGTTGATCTTAGATTTTATTGTGAAAAAGGACGTTCCTTTCATCCAAAGTCTTACATTTTCCATTATACAGATTACAGTGAACTTTACATCGGCTCTTCTAATATTTCCAGAAGTGCGCTGACCTCAGGAATAGAATGGAATTATCGGTTCAGCAGTCAGAAAGACCCGGAAAACTACAAAGAGTTCTTTCGTACATTTGAAGATTTATTTGCGAATCATTCCATTATCATTGATGACAAAGAATTAAAACGTTACTCCCAGAACTGGCATCGTCCGGCGGTGGCAAAAGACCTTGACAGATATGACTTTACAGAGTCGGAAACAAATGATACAAAAATAAAACCTTTATATGAACCAAGAGGAGCACAGATCGAGGCATTGTGCGCATTGGAAGATACAAGAGCAGAAGGAGCACAGAAAGCACTCATTCAGGCTGCAACGGGCATCGGGAAAACATTTTTGGCTGCTTTTGATTCAAAAAAATATGAGAAAGTGTTGTTTGTTGCACATAGGGAAGAGATTCTGAAACAGGCAGCAGTTTCTTTTCAGAATGTAAGAAATTCCAAAGACTATGGATTTTTTATGGGAGCTGAGAAGTGCACAGATAAGCCACTTATATTTGCTTCGGTAGCGACCATTGGAAAACCGGAATATTTAAATGAAAAATATTTCGCTCCAGATTACTTCAATTACGTGGTGATTGATGAATTTCATCATGCAGTCAATGACCAATATCGAAGAATTGTAGAATATTTCAGACCGCAGTTTCTCCTTGGACTGACGGCAACGCCTGAGAGAATGGACGGCAAAAATATATATGAAATCTGCGATTATAATGTGCCGTATGAGATTTCACTGAAAGACGGAATCAATAAGGGAATGCTGGTTCCGTTTCATTACTATGGAATTTATGATGAGACTGACTACACAAAGCTACATATAGTTAAGGGAAAATATGCAGAAGAAGAACTGAACAGAACTTATATCGGGAATGCTTACAGGCATGAGTTGATTTACAAATATTATTGCAAATATGGTTCCAGTCAGGCATTAGGATTCTGTTGTTCCAGAAAACATGCAGAAGAAATGGCAAAAGAATTCGGTAAAAGAGGAATTCCGTCGGCAGCAGTTTATAGTAATGCAGATGGAGAGTTTTCCATGGACAGAGCAGAAGCGATTGAGAAACTGAAAAATGGAGAAATCAAAGTTATCTTTTCGGTGGATATGTTCAACGAAGGTGTAGATATTCCATCAGTCGATATGGTAATGTTCCTGCGTCCGACAGAATCTCCGATTGTATTTCTACAGCAGCTTGGAAGGGGATTGCGCAGAAATAAGGGAAAAGAATATCTCAATGTTCTGGACTTTATCGGCAATTATGAAAAGGCAGGAAGAGTCAGATATTTGCTGACAGGGAGAAATAAAACAGGAAAAGAAACCTATTGTCCGGCAGACAAAACAGACTATCCAGATGACTGTTTCGTTGATTTTGATATGAGATTAATTGATCTGTTTGCAGAAATGGATAAGAAACAACTGACGATCAAAGAGCAGATAAGAAACGAGTATTTCCGGATCAAAGAATTGCTTGGTAAACAACCAACCAGAATGGATCTGTTTACTTATATGGATGATGATGTTTATCAGATGGAAGTTACACATTCGAATGAAAATCCGTTTAAAAAATATCTGAATTACCTGGAAGAATTGGATGAACTCACAGATGAGCAGAAAAGATTCTGTCAGGGAATCGGAAAAGACTTTATAAATCTGCTGGAAAACACCAACATGAGCAAGGTGTATAAAATGCCGGTACTGATGGCTTTTTATAACCATGGGAATGTGAGAATGAAGGTGTCAGAGGCAGAACTTCTGGCAAGCTGGAAAGAATTTTTTTCTACAGGAACAAACTGGAAGGATTTAGAGAAAGAGATTACATATGAGGAATATCGCAAGATTTCGGATAAGAACCATATCCAAAAGATAATGAAAATGCCGGTACACTTTCTGTTAAAATCTGGGGAAGAATTCTTTGTGAAAAAGGATGGCGCAGCGTTGGCATTGAGGGATGAAATGGAAGAGATTGTGAAGGAACCAGTGCTGGCGGAACAAATGAAGGATGTTATTGAGTATAGGGCGATGGACTATTATCGAAGACGGTATAAAGAGAAGATAAAAGCACTTTTATAGTGCTGGAGAAGATGCGTATGGAATCAGAAAATTATGTGTATAAAAAAGAAATAGATTGGTCTACGTTGATGGAAGGCTTTACCTTGCCGTTAGATAATCAGGTGATTTTTCTTCAAAATATGGAGAATTTTTTACAACGAGGACAATCTAAAATCATTCATTTTTTCATGAATGGAAAAACGTATGATGCCAAAATTGTTAATGTGAATAACTCAGTAGAAAAGAGAAAGAAGGATGCCTATCAGATTAGATATCCGAGAAATGGTGAACTGTCACAGGCACTTCAGCAATATTTTTTCAAAAGCATGAGTTACATAAAGATGATTCGCGAAAGTAGAGATCCTAAAGACAGAAGTTATATAAAACTGCCGGATGGACTAAAAGAATATCTTGCCATTTATACAACAGAATATGAAGATACTTTTCTCCTGGAGCCAATAGCACAGGATGATTTTCAAGTTATGAAAAAGGCAATTCAAGGACTGCGGGAGCGGACTGTGGAGAACGAAATAGAATATGAGATGGAAGATAAAAGTAGTGGAATAGAAAAGAGATTACAGATTGTCAAGATTCGTAAACTGAACCGAAAAATTGGAGAAAATTTGAAGCTGTTGTACGGATACCGATGCCAGATATGCGGGCAGGTGATTGGAGAAAAGTATGGTTCACATATTGCGGAGGCACATCACATTGATTATTTTGTTAATAGTTTGAATAATGATGCGAATAATCAGATGATTGTATGCCCGAATCATCATAGTGTAATACACGATGCGAATCCGGTGTTTGATCGGAGGAGGATGGTGTATAGATATAACAATGGAATGGAGGAGAAGATTAAGGTTAATAAACATTTGATATAGGAAATGATTATTAACTATTCTTTATTAGAATAATAAGGGAGGATGTTCGTGAGCACGTTAACAGAAGCAGAAATAAATAAATTATCAGTCATGTATGATGGTGATAAGAATAGAGATGCAGCAAGCAAAATCAGGGGATTTTTATTTCAAGATTATGTAATGGTTAAGTGCCTTCTTCAAAATCATGTAGAATGTGTTTGTTCAGAGTATCTAGAGGATGTGGATGTATTTTTTGAGGATGGTAAGTTTGAGTTTATTCAGGTGAAGTATTATCCAAAAACAAGTCCAAATATGAAGGAGATTTTAACAGATCTTTATTATCAGTATCTTCGTCTCAAAATGCTTCAGAGCACTTTGGAGGCAGCTCCGAGACTTTATATTCATAGAAAGTCGAATACTATGAATCCAACACTTGATGATATGAAAAAGTATATCAACCTTGGAAATACACTTGCAAAGTCGGTATCATATCCGGATATTGCATGTTCAGTTAATTGGCTGAAAACAGATGTTTATTCAATAAATAAGAAAGAGGAACAGAAAAAAAAGCTTTTTTTTAAGATGGCTTCGGAGGATTCGCTGAAAGAGTTTATTGAAAAGTTTGAGGTTATTCCTCAAGTAGACATCGAACAATATAAAAGGGAATTAATGGAAGAATTAGCAAGGGTTTATCCAAACCCCAATAAATATGGAAATGAAGAACATTGGCAGTCTACATTGTTAGGTCTTGCTATTTTGTATATACAGGAACGCTATAGATTAGCTAATCCTGTTTTTGATCAGCTACGAGTGAATAAGAAGGAATTTGATTGTTATATGCTGGAGTTTACTAAGACGAAAACGGAACAGACAATCGTAGCTTATTTGGCAGGTATCGCTTGTGAAGAGTATGGAGAAATTATTAAGAATAATGAACTTTCATATTTACAGATTCGTATGCTGAATCTAATTTATCAGAATACGATAAAATGGATAAATAAAATTGGAAAGAATGTGAAGGGGCAATGTCAGTTATTGAATACGTTTAGTATAGATGATGTTAGTAAAATTGCTAGTTACAAAGAAGAGACTATAGATGCTAGGTTATACTATATGGCTGAATGCAAACCATTTTTTATTGGCTTTCTAGATTATTTATGGAAGATTATATTAAATATCTGTCAGGAAAAGATAAAAAATGATACGGAGATTTCTAAGCATCCAGAACTATTTGATGTATCTTACTACATGGTTATGTCGGTGACGGATTATGTCTGTTTGAGTTTTCCTGAAGATAAATATGTAAGCTGTAGTATTATTCTTCCTCCGGTAGGTCAAAAGTTTAAAGGCGTAAAACGAAAGATAGTAGAACGTATGATAAATATGTCATCAAGACCTGGAAAATGGTTTTTTGAGAACAGTAAAATTATAAGAGGAAAAAACTATTATGACTATAGTACAGCAGATGTAAGCGAGAATCCTACAGTTGCAGATCTTGGAGAAAATAGTTTTTATATTGAGTGTATGGATTGTATTGGAGTTGATGATGATGAGTGGAGTGTGCAAGATGATTGTAGAAATTGTATTTTTTCTGAGAAGTGTGTTAATGAGGGAGAGAAATTGTGATTTTACAAGAAGAGTTTAAGAAAAATGGATATAAAGATATTCTTATTGGAGATATAGCTTCTGAGTATGAAATTAATTTGGAGGATATTTTTGACTTGAATCAAAAACCAGAAGAGTTATTAAATATTTTTATCAGCGAGAAGAAAGATGAGTTGTTTTTTATTTTAGATGGAGATTTGATGGAAATTGATTCTTTGTGTGATTGTTGGGATAATCGAATTCGTATATTCATAATTATTAATGGAAAATTAAAAGGAATACATAAAATAAAATACAATATTATACAGCTGATTGTTTATTCTGGGGATACTCCAGATAAGAGTAGAGAAGGTCATTTGTTAATATCAAGAAAGATTATAATTAAAGGTAATATGACGGATAAAAATCAAATTGTAATTGATGATAATGAGGTGATTGAATTACCGTTCCATATGATTCCAACAAATGCATTTGCACCGGATGAGAAAAAGATGAGGCAATTGAAACTGTTACTTCCGGAAGATGAGGAGCTTTTAGTGTTGATGGAAAGAAAACATAGAAAAGTGAATAAAAAAGAGAAGAACGGAGAACTGGATAAGTCTTTTGAAACACAGGACTATGAGAGAATTAGGGAGTGGCTGGAAAGATGATAATACGCAAGATTAGAATGGTAAATTTTAGGGGGTTTCGTGATAAGATAATTGATTTTAAAGATAAATCGGTAATTCTTCTTTGTGCAGCAAATGGAATTGGGAAGACGACAACTATTGATGCGATTGAGTGGTGCCTAACTGGAGATATTGGAAGGCTAAAAACTGCTTTTAATACCAGAAGTACAAATGATGTTGATAGAAAAATGAATACAGAGGGCATTTTAAAGAATCGAGACGCTGGAATAAAGGAATCAGTTAAGGTGAATCTTTGGCTATTTGACGGAGAAAAAGAGATTGTACTTTGCAGGGAGCAGAAAAAGGATGAATTAAATTCAATGTCATCTAAGATTACGCTTGACAAAGATGAAGAAAAGGCAAAAGCATTTATTCAAAAATATGTAGGAGATAGTTTTTATAACTTCCATTTTTGTGATGTTCAGAAATCGTTTAATATTCAAAATAAAAAGCGAAAAGATTTAGAACTTTTTTTTAGTGAATTTATTACGAATTATGATAATCAGAAACAGATTGCAGAAAATCTTGATGTTTTCGCTGATGATGTGGATCGTTACATTGAAGATAAAACAAAACAGAAGATACCACAGGAGACGATTGAGTTCCTTGAAGAAGAATTAAGGAAAGCTCGTGAGGAGGCAAAGCAGCTTTTATATCCTGAGATTATCTTTTTTTTAGGTGAGAAAATGGAGATAGAAAATCTGAATAAAGATGAATTAACTGAGCAAAAGAAGGAAGTGAAAAATTGTGGTTATCAGATTGCAGAAAAAGGACTTTTTAAGCTTGTAGAAAATGAAAAATTAAAGAGTCAACAGGCTATTCTTAAGAAAATGGCTTTTTATTGGGAGACAAAACAAGAGTCTATTCAGTGTGCGGTGAAAGCTGGTTTTTTGAGAGACATAAATACAATTACAATTTTTGAAAGAAAATTAAAAAAATTGAATGATTTATTTCTTTCGAAGGATACGATTCTTCAGGAGGGAGAATCAGTAATTGCATTAAAAAATCCTATTTTTACACAAAAAAATTTTGATGTAGATAAAAATGAACTTAAAGAGAAAGAAAAAAAAGTCAAGAATCTTTCTGATGAGATTAATCTACTATCTAAAAATAATAAAATGTTAAAATTATTATCTTCTCTTTATACGAATAAACAGGTAGTGACGGAATACAGAGATACTGTTTTTGAAGAAAAAGGTAGTGTACGATGTCCAATTTGTGGTTCTGAGTCTTTTGCTACTATGGAAAAAGGACTAATTCTTAAAGAAGCTGCTGGTTATATCCAACAGAATGGAGAGGCTGTAAAAGAAAAAGAAATTGATAAGACTTTGTTACAGGCGGAGATAGATGTTCTTTACCAAAAAATCATTAATTGTGCAAAAAAAGTAGTGGAGGAAGAAAAAGAAAAATTAGAAATAGAGATTAGTAATCTGAAAGTTTTAAAAGAAGAAATGCAGCCATATTTTGATGAGGTTCAAAAATTACAGAAGATCAGAAAGACAATTGATGTAGAAGGATTAACATCAGAAGAAGTGTTGAAAATGCAAGCTTCCATAGATAGTGCACTTTTAGAAAAGTCTCAAGAAGAAAAAGAGAAAGAAAATTATCAACAGATTTTGACAGTTTTAGGTTACAAATATGAAAATGAAACTTTACAGCAGACATATGCAAAGGTAAAAAATCTTATTACTAAATCTTATGAAGTTTCGAATTTTTCTTATGATGTTCTTGTGTCAAAGCTTAACGCCATTGACAGTATTCTTGCAAATCAAACTATATTTAATCGAGCTCAAAAATTAGAGGATGATAATAAAAAGAATCAGAAACTTGATACAGAAATAAAAAAACTTCAGAAATTAAAGAATACTGCATTTCAGAGAGCGGAAAACATTAGGAAGATTGTTGAACAGCTTTCGAAAGACGAATATGAAAAGATAGGACCAGTTCTTGGAAAATTCTATAATAAGCTTGCAAGATTTAATTCTAGTGAAGGGATTAACATCGTTCAAAAAAAAGATGGAATTTCGTTAGTTGATAATAAAGGAAAGAATATCGTTAATGTTTTAAGTAATGGTCAGATTAGTGTCTTTATGCTATCGTATTTTTTTGCAGGTATCAATGCAAGAAATGATAGAGAGAAAATGAAGGTTTATTTTATTGATGATTTGACCGCCTGCATGGATGATGTAAATATGCTTGCATTTATGGATTTACTTAAATATCAAATGTCATCGAAGGCAACTATGGAGCAGTTATTTTTTATTACCTGTGATGAACGTATTAGTAAGTTGTTAAAATATAAGTTAAATGGACGTGGAATCGAATTATGTGAGCTTTTAGAAGCAGATTTTATGTAGGGGGAGGTATTAATGTTCTTTTCAGAGTATTATAAGATTGATATATCGATAATCGAAAAATATGGTGCAGTGGATATTTCATTTGTATGCGATTTTCCATTGTTTATTGACCCGATGCTTATATTTAATAGTGAAAAAAATGAGTATAAAGAATTACATAAGAAAATTGTAAAGTACTTTCACTTTTTATATAAAAAAGCAGAGCAAGGTCTTTCGACTAAAGAATTGGGAGCTTGGTTTGAATTTAATGAAGTTCCTAATAACTGGCTGGGTTATTCTATGTCTGGAAATAAAGGGGCTGCTTTGGGAAAACGGTATGCAAAATTTCTATATGAGAATATTAGATTTGCAATTAGTAATAATAGTATAACCAAATCTGATCATATAGAAAAGATAATGTTATTGTATGAAGGCAGTGGAAAAGATAAAATAAGTGATTTAACAGTAAATCTTATAAAAGGTTTTTTGTGCGCTTATACTGAGAATTTTGCAAAACAATATATGGATGCAAAATACTTGAAAAAAATGATTGTTGAAAAAGCCGATTTTGATTATGAAACAGAAAGTTTTATAAGTAGAGAGTACTTATTGCCATGGATAATCAATGAAAAAGGTAAAAAAGAATATGTATTATTAACACCAAAGGATATTCTCCGTGAGGATGAACCCGCCATTAATCGTAAAGATTTTTTTGATAGCTATGATGATATACGTACGATGATAGACAATAATTCTCTTAGAGCATATGTAAATAATTATATCGGTAAAGCTGTTTATGAATATGAAGAAAAACAGAAACGAAATAATAGAAAAATTAGTGAAAGAAGCATAAAGAAAATAGAAAAAGAGGCTTTTAAGGAAACGGTAAGGGATTATCCTGAATTATATGATTATTATATAAAATATGTTGAAAATAATCCGAAACAAGTGAATGCAATTGCACATGAAGAATGCAAAGACGAATTGGAAAAGTTTTATATCAATTCAAAAACTCTTATTTCGAAAGTTCTTAATGGAGGATATGTTGTTAATGAAGATATAACAGCAAGAGAGGAAGCTAAAAACAGAATTAAGTTTTTTAAACATATAATTGAAGATTGTGATGGATATTTGGCGTTGTATTATAACGGGAAACAGATAGCAAAGGAAAAAGATCTGCAACGTTTGTTTAAGTTCGTTTGGTACGGAACTTCCTATAAAGTTGATGCAGAACCGAATAATGGAAGGGGACAGGCTGACTTTATTGTTTCGGAAGGAATAAATAATCAAAATATCATCGAATTTAAATTAGCAAGTAATAGTAGCTTGGGACATGTTTTTACACAGGTAAAAATATATGAATCTGCAAATTGTACGGATGGAAGTTTGATTGTGATCTTTTGCTTTTCGACGGAAGAAATACGAATTGCTGAAAAAGTAGTTAAGGAAGCGGGATATGAGGATGTTATTGATGAATCAGTTTTTGTGATTGATTGTAGGAAGGATAATAAAAAATCTGCTTCGAAAGCATAGACTGGGACATTTGAATCTTACATCACAAAGTACAAGGTGAAACACTGAGGGTCTGACTATCTAACTATATGAAGCCATCTTATATGGTACAGAAGATGGGAAATGTCCAATACAGGAGTTTTTAGATTCTTTAGAAGCTAAGCTGCTGGCAAAAACATTGAGGACAATCGATTTGCTGGAAGTGAACGGACCATTGTTGCGGGAACCATATTCGAAATTTTTGGAGAGTGGGATATTTAAACTTCGGACGAAACAGGGATTAGATATTGCAAGGATATTATATTTTTTATTGTAGGGAAAAAGTGGTACTGACAAATGGATTTGTTAAAAAATGTGTAAGTGCCTCAAAACATGGCGTAGTGTAAATCAGTAGAGTTCTTGCTATAATACCTACATCAATGTTTGAGGCACTTACCAATAAAATAACCTCCTGAAAATTATAGTTATAAGACTGACAGTGACTAGTCATCCGGCGAGATCGAATCGACTTCGCAAGAGATAAGCTTACGGGCTACTGTTATGCGCCATTCATTGATGCTTTAACGGATGACCGACAACAAATATATATACGAGGTCGCCGCTATACAGCCTCGCCACTCGCCCCACGTGTTCTGTAGTGTGTCAGTCTTATAAGAATATAATAGTAGAAAGAAAATAGATTAGATGGCGAAAGGTCAATGCACCAGTTTCATGACGTATTGGTGTCTTTCGCAGAAAGACGGGAAATATATATGAATAAATATTACAATGATGAAAATCATTATATTGGTACATTCACTATACTTGATGAAGAAATTGATGGAGAAATTATTTGTAATAAAAAAACAGGAGAAATTTTTCTGGATTTAGCAAAACAGTTAGATGAAAAATCTTTCATGGGGAAAAGCTATGCAAATATGCCGGTTATTTCTGGGAAAATTAATTCAGGAGCGTTTGTAACATTATTTAATAATAAATGTATAAATAATCATACTAATGCCGGACAGTCACAAAGAATCTGTTTTAAAAGTGATTATTTAATATGGTCATCAAAAGTACAAAAGGGTGTAAAATATAATGAATTAGTATGTACATTAATAAATGCTTTCGCTTGGACAAAGATGTCTGTTTTTGAAACAACTGATACTGGAATTAAAATGAAAGAAAAATTCGATAAACGAGAATTTTCTTGGTTTGGAGTAAAAGTTACATTTTCAGTTTTTTCAAATGAAACTTTCTGGACACCATTTGATAGTGAGGAGAAGACAATTGTTCAAAGAGTTAGAGTGTCTATTGCAAGCGAAGAGAAACTGGCAATAAAAGAACTTATTTCAATTAGAGATAAAATTTTGGCAATAATTTCTTTTGCAATAAAAAATAACATTAATGTTGAAGAAGAATATTTTTTAGATTATGAAGATTCATATTTGATTGGAAACGATATAAAGCAGTATTATAAGCACTATTTATTGATTGCACAGAGAGAATTAGAAATTTACGATTCGAGAGTAATGGATTATAATTTTACATTGGATCAATTAGATTCAACTAAAGATATTAACAAGGAGTTAGAAAAGTTAGTTCCAATTTTTAATTTGTATTTGTCATTGTTTAAATATCGTGATATGCCATTAGAAATGGTGTTTTTGAATATAGTGCAAGCTTTAGAAACTTTCCATTCACGGTTTTTTTATAGAGATAAGAAGAAAGAATATGTGGATTCCGTAATGAATAGGTTTTCCAAATCAATGAATTTTGATAAACTAAAAAAAAAGTTGTTATCAGACACTCAGATGGATGAAAATTGTAGCTATATAATTCTTGTCTCTCGATTAAATGATTTATTAATTGGAAACTACAATACTATATTTTATGATTATTGGGGAGGTGAAGAAGATTATGGACAGATAATTGCTGATACTCGTCATTATTATACCCATTATGGTAGTTCAAAAGAGAAAAAGGCGTTAAAAGGTGATGATCTTGGAGAGGCGATATTTGTACTCAGTAGTTTGCTGGAATATCATATCTGTCTAATACTAGGTGTTGATATAGAGGAAAAAGTTCGTCGGAGTCTTAAAAGTCATAATTCTTGGAAACAATTAGAGAAAGCGCAAATTAAAGAAATGGAAGAAAAAGAAAACAGAGTATAGGGTACGCTATGAGAGGTCCATGTCAAAGCACGTGAAAATTATATTTGGAAGTGAGGAAACCAATATGCATCATGATTTAGATATTCACCCAATCCCGGAGAAGGTTCTTTATATTAATGACCTTACAATAGCGGATACAGCATCGTATTATGAAAGCAGGAAACAATATCAGAAAGCCCTTACCGGAGAGACCCGTGCCAATGGCGGAATTCTTCCGGATGATAATGTCAGAATTTATGTGCCTTTGGATTTGAATGCAAATCAGATTTTACACAGGTTGCACCAAATATACAGAGTCATGGGAAGCCCTGATGATATGAATGAATCTGATTTCTGCGTTGAAACAGGAAAAATTATTGCCCAACTGGAAATATATGATCAGGTATGGGTGGCAAGAGATTTAAAAAATGCTGTAAAAATTAATGCTAATATCCACAGCCCCAAGGGAATTCAGCTGGCCCGGGAAATCATTTCTGTTTTGATGGAGGATGAGGGATGTGCAGAGTGTTTTCCATATGATATTATTTCTGAATTAAAGACAGAATTTGGAATATGATTCTAGTCGGATACAATATAATTTAAGTGATAAAATATCGTAAAAAAATTACATCAAATATTGACGTATAAAAAAGACCACATTGGAGTCTGAACATCTAACTAACCGATAAATAAAATAATGAATCAGTAAAAAGTTGATGAAAAGTCTATAAATGTAATGTGACATTGGAGTTTAGCGCAATAGAGTTCGAACATTGTGGACCGCTTGAATTGTTGGAAGAATTCTTTCATAAATATATTAATATTAGAAGTTGCCAGTTATTAGGGATTAATCCTGAAACGAAGAATTGGAATCGTTCTATGGCAACAAGGGCGATTTACGAAAATATAGAAAGTATTGACTAAAAAGGAGTGGCCTTGAATGATAGATATATACACAGAAAAAAGAGATTCAAAAGACTGGATTCTTCGGAATGATTTATATTTCAATTTGTATACAAGTAATGAAGCGATGTCAAAAAATGAAATAAATCTGATTCAGCGTGTGGATGAAGCAAAACTGACGCCAGACAAGCGTATTGAGACAAAATATGGATTAGGTACGATTCGCAATTTGTCATCAGGGTGTAAGACGTTACTTAACATTGTGAAGCATCCGGATAAAGTGGTGTGTGTGGAGGAATGTGGTCCTAATGTGCTTAGAATCATTTTTACAATGGACAATATAAAGATTTATATGTCAAGACCAACACTTGTCGATATTCCGGATGACGTGCAAATCAGATTCAATAATTCAGATATAGTGACTGGGAGCAAAGGATATAATGTATGGTGGAGCAAGGAATATGAGAGGAGAGAAGCAGATGATTTATAAGAATATCATATTTGAAGCTGCCCCGTTTTTATACGATTTAGAATTTGATGACAGAATAACTCTTGTTGGTGGAGACAGCGGAACTGGTAAAACTGTGCTTTATGAAATGTTAGAAGACATAAGACTAACTGATGAATACAAATCAATAAAGTTGTTTAACTACAAATCAGATAATCTCATAGAATCAATAAAACAGTGTAGAGATAGCTTTATTGTGGTTGATAATGCGGATATTTTAATCAATGATGAGGTTAGAAGATTCATTAATTTTGAGTTTTCAAATCAATATATGCTTTTTTTAAGAAACTGTGATGGACTTAATGTTTCTGATAAGAGTTTTAAGGTGTTAAAGTTTGATAATAACAGGATAACACTGGAAGAGGAACTGTGATATGAAATATTTATGGACAGAAGATACTGGTGCAGGACTTCACTTTTGGAAATTGGTTAATCAGCTTTTCTTTAAAAATACACTTGGAGTTGAAAGTAAGGGGAGCAATCAGGAGTTATTGGATGCAGTATCAGAATTGAAAATTAAAGAAGATGATAAGTATTATATTGCTTTTGATTATGTTGTTGATAATCAGGATATTCGTAACAAATATCGTATGTTGAAATCGGTAGCAAAAAAGGCAGAAGGGAAAATTATAATCCTGGATATGATTTGCTTTGAATATTTGATTCTTTCTTTTGACAAATTAGTGGCATGGACGGGAACTGGAAAGACAGATAAATTAAAGATTTATGAAGATGTTTTGGCAGCAGTTGAAGATCATAGAATTAATTTATCAAAAATTGATGATGAGAAAACGTTACGGTATTTGTCTAGTTTTAAGAGATATTCCACAGAACGGGTGATGAAGTCACTGGTGGGTGAATTTACGCAAAATGAGAAATGGTCGGTTAAAGGTTTACTTATGGGGGAATGTTGGTATAAAAATTGCTGTGTGTCAGAACACCAAAATAGTCTTCGATGTGGCAAACCAGAAATTAAGGATGGTAGTGAGAAGATGCGAGTATTGATGCAGTCAAAGGAAATAGAGAAAATTTTGATAACTATTGCAAGGTAAAGGTGACCTATCGGGGTCTGACCACAATGTGGTCAACTTAAGCCCAGAACATTGATATTTCAATATTTCTGGGCTTATA